>Ga0209535_1000732_pt1 | contig 23070 bp, 32 predicted proteins | sample LinPmetageLP28_FD_184041 | JGI IMG/M metagenome (GOLD analysis project Ga0209535, IMG submission 184041) | Marine viral communities from the Pacific Ocean - LP-28 (SPAdes) (version 2) | ecosystem: Environmental > Aquatic > Marine > Oceanic | place: Pacific Ocean | collected 2009-08-22
CAGTACCAACGTCACCAGAAAAATGGTCCAGAGCAAAAGCAAAAGCAAGATCAAAATTTGACGTTTATCCTAGTGCCTACGCAAACGCATACGCCTCAAAAGAATACAAAAAAATGGGCGGCGGTTGGAGAATGGGCAAACCTAAAAAGAAAAAATAAGAGTAAGCCATTGATGTCAAGAGCTGAGATCAAAATGGCTTGTAGAATGTTTTGGCAAGTAAAAGGACATTTACCTCCAATGCTTAATCGTATTGAAACTTGCCAAGAAATATACGACGACTACTTTAGAAGATTGTGGTGCAATCACGAAGCATGGCAGTGGGAAGAAGGGTTTGAAGAAGCATGGGAAAAACAAAAACACGAACTAGGCACAAAATAAGTACATAGCATGAAAGTTACTTTGACTAAAAATAAATTTATAAAAGAACCCTACTATAAAATACCTATTAAGGCTGAATTAAACGATAATTTTATTGCAAATTTACCAGCATTAGTTCAGCAGTTTGATCAAAATGGCTTTGACATGACTAAACTTGAAAGATTGTATGCAAAGAAAAATCTATGGAAAATTAGTAAAGTGAGAGCAGACCATTGGGTAATTAAACAAGACTGGTTTACGTCTGAACCTTGCACAACAGGTGCTCATATAAACCATGCTTTGCTTTTTGAAAGAAAAGGTTTTGCAGGCGAAGCATTAGAACAACTTAAAACTTTCGCAGAAAAAGTTAACACAATTTACAAAGTATCAGAAATGAGATCGAAATGGGGATTAGACTTTTCAATTGATTACGCAGATGCACAAGGAAATGTGTTTGAAGTGTTACATTGGGAGTGGGATAGTTTTGAATACGATGAAATCATTGAAAAGAAAAAATACATGGACGACTTTTTGCTTACAATAGATTGGAACGAACAAGCTCAAAGATTACTAGATTGCAAATCTGAATGGCACCATCTTGGCTTTTTTGAACAAAGTGAATACAAATCAAACTTTTTCAATATTGAAAAAGAGAGATTTAAGATGGTTATATGGAAATAAATACAGTCTATGATACCTTTTAATTACAAAGAATACTACAGAAACGTTGGCAAACTTAAGGATCGAGGACACGTTAGTTCAGGCGAGCAAATCAAATCCCCAACATCAGCAGGATCAAGAGGATTGGCAAACATCGAAGATTTTGCAGATAAACCAGTGCAAATGATGGGTGGCCAAATAGATGAAGGTGCAGACAGACAATATAAAAGTTTAGATAAAGCAACTATTGAAAATTTGAGAGAAAAATACCTTCCTGATTGGGAATACAAAGATAACAGTTTACAAAAAAGATATAAATTCGAAGATTATTTCCAAGTTATAAAATTTTTAATTGATACTATTAAACCACAGGAAGAATTAGACCATCATGCTGATCTTGGAGTGTTCTATGATGAAGTTTTAGTAAAAATTTATACACACCGTACCAAAGACGTTACAGACTTTGATTTTAAAGTAGCAGTACAAATGGATATGATTGCTAAGAAAAAACACGGAGCAATTAAACCTGATTATGATCTAAATGCCTTGGTAGATGACTTTGATTATTGTATTAATTGTGGTGACTTGATGCTTAATGAAAGAAAATATCAAGGTGGTTTACGTAAATGGTTTAAACAAAAATGGGTAAACATCGCTAAAAAGAAAAAAGGTGGTGGTCATCCTGAGTGTGGCACATCTGGTTCTAAAAAAGGTTATGCAAAATGTGTGCCAGCATCAAAGGCACGTTCAATGAGCAAAAAACAAAAGAAGTCCGCAGTAACAAGAAAAAGAACTGCACAGCGAAAAGCAGGCAGAGGTGGCAAAGACACAGGCGCAACTGGTAAAGCACCAATAAGAGTTTCAACTAAACCTAAAAAGTAATTGCTTTTTTTCCAATCCTACAGTATAATAATAAAAAAGGAGAAACAATGCGAAACTTCAATGATGCAGAAAAACAAAAACTTATACAGATAATCAATCAAGGTTCACAAGTACTTGGTGAGGTTGATGATCTTAAAACAGGACTCAAGGACACAGTAAAAGCACTAGCGGAAGAACTAGAACTGAAACCGGCCGTAATCAACAAAGCAATTTCAATTGCACATCGTGATAACCACCAAGGTATCAGTGATGATATGGACCTTATAGATTCAATTCTTACTGCCGCAGGAAAAATATAGTGTGGGCACTAATTAAAGACTTTTGGACTACAAGTTATAGAACAGATAAAGTTGCTTTTTGGTTTGAATTAGTATCAGTTATATTCACAATAGTAGGATCTTGTATCTTGACTTTTACTTCGCCTTATCCTATAATGGAATGGGTGTTTCCACTATATCTTGTAGGTTCAATTACACTTGCAATTGGATCATACAGAAGAAGGATTATATGGACAACTATCTTAGCATCATGGTTTACAATCATGAACGTTATAGGTAATATAAAAGTGTTTTTAATCTAATGAAAAAATTTAAAGATAACATAAATGATTTTTATAGATGGGTTAAAGGGTCTGAACTAGTTGAACTAGATGATATTGATGTATCAGAAGACCCAGTAAGACCTGAATTAACTTTAGGCTGGCGTATAGTAAATGGCAGAAAAATATTTGGTTTAAAATTTGAAAAACAAATAGAAGGTATTATTTGTGTTGCATTTACTTACGACATTCCAACTACTGTAAAAGAACTAGATATGATGAGCGAACTTGCTTATTTAAAAGATCAAAAGAAAATTGCAGTAGCATATACAGTATGGAGTAGAAAGAAAGGTGCAGGAAAAGAGATAATCAATAAAGTTTTAGAGTATGCAAAAAAACACAATATAGAAAAAGTTGTGACACTATCACCATTAAATCCAATGGCAACACATTTTCATATAAGAAACGGTGCAAAACAAATTAGTATAAACGAATTAACACAAAATTTTGAATATAAAATATGAGTTACATAGACGCATTTTATAAAAGAGAAGACGACAAGGTTCGTGTAGTAGAACGTGATAAAAAAGGACAACGTAAATTTGTTGACTATGATGCACGTTACGTTTTTTATTATCCAGACAACAGAGGCAAACACAGAAGTATATACGGTGAACAACTACAGAAAGTACAAACTACAACTTGGAAACAATTTATAAAAGAACAAAAAATAAGATCAAACAAAAAACTGTATGAACAGGATATTAACCCTGTGTTTCGTTGTTTAGAAGAAAACTATTTAGGTAAAGACGCTCCAAAAGTGAATACTGTGTTTTTTGATATTGAAGTAGACTTTGATCCTCAACGTGGATATTCAACTACTGATGATCCGTTTATGCCAATCACTGCAATTACTTGCTATCTAAGTTGGACAGATCAGCTTGTAACCTTTGCTGTCCCTCCTAAAACTTTGAATATGTCAGGTGCCAAAATGGCAGTTGAGCGTTTTGAAAACGTTATGCTATTTGAAAAAGAAAAAGATATGCTTGATGCTTTCTTAACACTAATTGATGATGCTGATATTTTAAGTGGTTGGAATTCTGAAGGATATGATATTCCTTACACAGTAGGAAGAATACAAAAAGTTTTAAGCAGTGACGATACCAGAAGACTATGTTTTTGGGGAGAAAAACCAAGGCGTAGAACATTTGAAAAGTATGGAAGAGAGCAATTATCGTATGATTTAATTGGAAGAGTACATTTAGATCTACTTGAACTTTACAGAAAATACACATATGAAGAAAGACATTCTTATAGACTAGATGCAATTGGTGAACATGAACTTGGTGAAAAGAAAACTGTGTATGAAGGTTCATTAGATAATTTATACAACAATGACTTTGGATTGTTTATAGAATACAATAGACAAGATACAAAATTACTAGCCAAACTTGAAAAAAAATTAAAATTTATAGAACTTGCAAATGAGATAGCACACCAAAACACGGTGTTGCTACAAACAACAATGGGTGCAGTTGCAGTTACTGAACAGGCTATTGTTAACGAAGCACACAGAAGAGGTATGATTGTGCCGGGCAGAATAAGAAGAGCTGAAGGTGAACCAGTTACGGCCGCAGGAGCATATGTGGCAACTCCTAAAAAAGGTTTGCATGATTGGATAGGCAGTTGCGATATAAACAGTCTATACCCAAGTGTAATTCGTGCTTTGAATATGGGTCCAGAAAGTATTGTTGGACAAATACGTCCTGTTATTACATCAGCCGAAGTCAACAGAGCAAGGTTTCAAAAGAAATCATTTGCGGCGGCTTGGGATAATCAGTTTGGTAGTTGGGAGTATCAAGCAGTAATGAAACAGGAAAAAGGTACAGAAATAATTGTAGATTGGCAGGACGGAACCACAGTAAAAATGAGTGCGGCACAAATGTTTGATCTTATATTTGAAAGTAACAACCAGTGGATGTTATCAGCTAATGGTACAATTTTTACATACGAGTTTGAAGCAATTATTCCAGGACTACTTAAACGTTGGTATGCAGAGAGACAAGAAATGCAACGTAAAATGCATGAGTGTGGTGATAATGAAATTGAAAGAGAGTTTTGGGATAAAAGACAACTTGTTAAAAAAATTAATCTAAACAGTTTGTATGGAGCAATATTAAACCCAGGTTGTAGATTTTTTGATATAAGGATTGGACAGTCAGTTACATTGACTGGCAGATGTATAACAAAACATATGGGAGCAAAAGTTAATGAAGTAATTACAGGCAACTATGATCACAGAGGTGAATCAATAATATACGGAGACACTGATTCTGTTTATTTCTCAGCATTTAAGTCATTGCAAAAAGAAATAAGCTCAGGTAAAGTGCCATGGCAAAAAGAAAATGTAATTGAACTGTATGATAAAATATCAACTGAAGTAAACAACAGCTTTACAGCTTTTATGACTAAAGCATTTCATACTCCAAAAACAAGAGGTGAAGTTATTGCGGCAGGTAGAGAACTTGTGGCTAGTAAGGGTTTGTTTATAACAAAGAAAAGATATTCTGTACTATACTTTGACAAAGAAGGACAACGTACAGATACAGCAGGATCTCCAGGTAAAATGAAAGCGATGGGACTTGACTTAAAAAGATCAGACACTCCAGTTTTTGTACAAAATTTTTTATCAGAGCTATTAATGATGGTATTGATAAACAAAACAGAAGAAGATGTGTTGAAAAGAATATCAGAATTTAGAGCAGAATTTAGTGCAAGGCCGGGCTGGGAAAAAGGATCTCCTAAAAGAGCAAACAATGTAACAATGTATCTTGAAAAAGAAGTCAAGCAAGGCAGAGCTAATATGCCAGGACACGTGAGAGCTAGTATCAATTGGAACAGATGTAGAGAAATGTATGGAGACAAGTATTCGATGCCAATTACAGACGGAGCAAAAGTAATTGTGTGTAAACTAAAAAATAATCCGTTAGGATATACAAGTATTGCTTATCCAGTAGATGAAATGCGTATTCCAGAATGGTTTAAAGAATTGCCGTTTGATTCAGAGGCTATGGAAGCCACAATAGTAGATCAAAAAATAGACAATCTTATTGGCGTATTGAATTGGGATATACAAAGTACAGAGACCACAAATACATTTAATAAACTGTTTGCGTTTTAAATAGTGTTATGTTAAGCATACAAGAAATTAAACTTACAATCGAAACTCTTAAAAAATTTAAAGCTAAAGACTACGAAGAGTTTTTCCGTGTCTACTTAGAAAAACTAGAGCAACTAGCTTTAAGAGTTGATGCGTACAATGATTCTCAAATTTTAGCACTTGATAAGACCACTGATTGGTATATGGCTGATTTAAATTGGCGGCACGAAAGAAAAGAGTTTTTGTATGATCCTTTAGTAGATAAAAATATTCAAATGAAGATTAGTAATTTCTCTAAACAGGGCGGAGAGGCCAAATACAATAGTTTAGAAATAGGACCTGGCTATGGACGTCATGCAAAAATGATGTTAGCTTGGAGGATAAACTACTATCTAGACTTGTTACCACAATGCGAATCTAAACTTAAAAAACTATTTGATCCACCTCAATACAAATATATGAGGTTTTACACAACAGATAGAACAAGTTGTGAAAAAATTCCAGATCACAGCGTAAACTTTGTTTTTTCTTGGGACACTTTTACTTTTTTTACACAAATCCATATAGAAAGATATCTACGTGATATACACAGAGTAATGATACCTGGTGGTTATGCATTCATACATTATGCTGATTGTCAGTTTGATTATGACTTACGAGAGTCAAAACGTGGCTATTGGAACTTTAACACCAAAACTGTCATGCAAAGACTTGTCACAAAATGTGGTTATAAGGTAATCGAGATGGATCAATTTAAGCCTGGTGCTAACTTTGTGATATTTCAAAAGCCTGGTAATATGAATCCTGTTGTGTATAAAGTAATGGAAATTCCAACACAAAAATAATTTAATCTGTTGGCATCTATCTAAATATCTGCTATACTGTTTGTATTATGATAGATATCTTGAAAGACATTGTCAAACACACGCATGGACTTGGATTCCTAGATCTTGTTAAAATCACTGGTACCAGTGATGCAACTGCTATTGATTCAATGGCAGAAGACAGATCAGTTATCCTGCAAGGATCTTTTCACAAACCACAATCAGGAATGATAGGTACTTTTGGAATGCCTCAATTGAACAAGTTAGATATTCATTTGAAGTGTCCAGAATACAAAGACAAAGCTAACATATCTGTAATCACAGGCACAAGAAATGGTGCAGAAACACCTACAGGTATTCATTTTGAAAATGAAAAGGGTGACTTCAAAAATGATTATAGATTTATGAATGCTGAGATTATCAACGAAAAACTTAAAACTGTAAAATTTAAAGGTGTTAAGTGGGACGTTGAAATTGAACCAACAGTGGCAAGTGTACAAAGATTTAACTTTCAATCAGTAGCAAACACAGAACACAATTCTTTTGTAGTAAAAACAGAAGAAGGAAACCTGAAATTCACATTTGGTGATCAATCATCACATGGTGGAGAATTTGTTTTTGCAACAGACGTGAAAGGAACTCTAAATAAAGGATGGAGTTGGCCGGTAGCACAGGTGTTACAAATATTGAAATTATCTGATTCAGCTAAAGTTACGTTGCATTTTTCTAATGAAGGTGCAATGCAAGTAAGTGTTGATTCAGGTTTGGGAAAATATCAGTATATTATTCCAGCACAGGCGCAGTAATGACAGACAAAAATAAAAGGCAAGAACATTTAGGAGATCTCAGCAGAGACTTTGCAGTGTTCTTGCCGGCTATTTCAAACTTTTATAATACATTCATAAGCAAACAAAGAGTCACAAAAGGTGAACACATACCATTGGACAGAATACCTAAAGGATTTGACTCTGGTGTAGAAGGATTAAACTTTATAAATCCAGAAGAAGGTTACTTCACTTATCCTACTGCTTTATACTCGGCAGGACACGCCTGTTTAGATATGGACAAAGTAAATGACAGAGATAGTATGTGCGTGAATAGAGATAGAAACTTTTCAACAATAGTAGGAGACTCGGGAGGATATCAAATAGGTAAGGGTGTAATTAAATTTGATTGGAAAGACTTTGAAGGAAACAAAGCAAACGCAGTAAGATCAAACATTTTAAATTGGTTAGAACTGACCAGTGACTGGGCTATGACACTAGACGTTCCAAGCTGGGCGGCAGATGATTTAAATTCTCCTAAAACAGGATTAAACAGTTTTCAAGACACACTAGACGGCACAATATACAACAACAAATTCTTCCAAAAAAATAGATTAGGACAAACAAAATTCTTAAACGTACTGCAAGGTGACGATTGGGAAACAGCACAAATATGGTATGATCAAGTTAAAAACTTTGAATTCGAAGGTTGGGCAATGGGTGGTATTAATATGTGCGACATGGAAGTTATGTTAAGAAGATTAATTATAATGAGAGATGAAAAGAAATTAGAAGGAAAAGATTGGATGCACGTACTAGGAACATCACAATTAGACTGGGCTTGTTTCTTAACACAGGTACAAAGACAAGTAAGAAAACATATTAATAATAATTTTACAATGAGTTTTGATTCTGCTTCAGCATTTTTGTCTACTGCTAACGGATTGGTTTACACACACAATTTATTTACGCCAAAAAGATGGAGTTACATAATGGAAAAAGCACCAGATGACAAAAAAATGAAAGGGTTAGACATACCTTTTCCATTTAAATCTGCAATAGGTGATAGATTAAAAATGAAAGATGTTTGTTGGTATGGAGAAGGAGACCTAAATAAAAATGGAAAAGAAGGTGCAACCGCTTGGGATAGTTTCAGTTATTGTTTAATGATGGGTCACAATGTTTACAACCATATCCGAGCAGTACAGATAGCCAATGACATGAACGATATTGAAATGATCAAACATCAACCAGATGTTAAACACTGGAGAAAAACTAAAAACTCAGATACTACAGACGAGTTCAGTGATTTTGTGCCTAGAAATATACTGTATTTCAACACACTAGTAGAACAAGTTTTTACTTCAGAGAAACCCATGGAAGTAATTAATAATGCTAGTAGTTTCCTTGCGGATATAAGAGGAACTAGATGGGCACGAGCAACAGGCGGTGGTAAAGGTAAAAACAACTTTTCAAGTTTATTTGAATAGGAGGTAAAAAATGGTAAAAAACAAAGATAAAAAGTTTAAGAAATTAATGGCTTCCAAAGATTATTTGGACAAAAAGGTAGCAGAACTTACCAAAGATCGCAAAAAAGATAGAAGCTGGGACGCTAAAGCTGTCTTACTTAGATTAAAAAAACAAAAACTTAAAATAAAAGAAGAATTAAAACAGATAGCAGACAAGTTTGCGTCACTTACTAATAGAAAGTAGTTTGACAAAAACTGCATCTGTGTTATAATTGTGCTATGTTAAGAGATTATTCTACAGGTTATAAAGAAGATGTGAATGTTTTTTCAGGTCTTGAGGTTGAACACACGCAGGCGTTTGGTAAACAAACCTTATTCCTTGCTAGAAACGATTTAACTTTTGATCAAATTATAAGTTTAGCTGTGGCCTCAGATGCTGAAGCAATATATTTTGGCGCTAACAGAACATATATGCACAATCACGCATTACAACTAGCACAAATACATCAGTTGTTAGATAGAGGCTATTGGGTAACAATTGACTATCCATATGAACTACACAGGCTAGTTTCAACCAAATATAAAAGCTGTTGGAAAGATCCAAAGTTTATTCCTTTCTGTTCAATAATATTTCCATTTACGGAAGATGATGACCAACTTTGTTTTAAAATTGACGACGAAGACTTTAACAAAACAAATCCAGGTGTATGGACAATGTCTATGAAAGACTTCAAAGGCACATCAGGATATACAAAATGGGATCAATACAAAAAAGACGAACCAATAGGAGAGGATAAAATATGGCCAGTAGTACAGAAGGCGTAATAGATCAGATGTATAATATACCTGATCAACAACATGATACAGCATTGAAAGAAAAAGCAAACAAGTCATCAAAGATGATTTGGGTAACATTTAGAAAAGAAGGAATTCACAAATATCCAGCGGCACTTGACGATCCTAAATTAGCCACAGGTGATAGAATGGATGTATCCTTTCTAGGATATCCACACAGACACATATTTCATTTTAAGGTAGCAATTGAAGTATTTCACGATGATAGAGATATAGAGTTTATACAATTTAAAAGATGGATTGAAGATATGTACAGCGAAGGCACTTTAAAACTAGATTACAAATCTTGTGAAATGATGTCAGATGATTTATACATAGCAATAACAAAAAAATATCCAAGCAGAAAAGTTGAGATTGATGTTTCTGAAGATGGAGAGAATGGATCACACGCAGTTTATGAAAGAGCTTAAAATTAAAGAAAGCAGAGCAACTACTAGAAAAGGGTTTTTACCAGTAGGTGGTGGTGCCTTAAATGCCTCTTATACTTTTGTAGATGCTGTGGCTAACGTTTGTTCCACAATGGGTAATATGGGACTTGTATATGGCAAAGATTATTTTTGGGCATATCATGGTTATGACGATAGCTTACAAGATTGTATAACATTAATGGTTAAAGATGAAAAATACAAGACTGCACTGCATCTGAAACTAAAAAATAATCACAAGATCAAACACACCGAAGATGGTGAAGTATTATTAATAAAGGAGACCACATAATGAGAGAAGGCGTTGAGTTACCTAAGGTAACTTTTAAAGTAAGAGAAGGAGACATAGCACCAGAAGGTAGCGGATGTCCAATAGGCGGAACATGGAATGACATGACTACTGATGATTATTTCAAAGGCAAGAGAGTAGTATTGTTTAGTCTACCAGGAGCATTTACACCTACTTGTTCATCTAAACAGTTGCCTGGCTTTGAATATAACTATGACAAAATTAAAGCTATGGGTATTGATGACATTTATTGTATGAGTGTTAATGATTCATTTGTTATGAATGCTTGGGCAGAAAAAATGAATATTTGCAACGTAAAAGTAATTCCAGATGGATCAGGTAACATGACAAGGTTTCTAGGAATGTTGATAGGAAAAAACCATTTAGGATTTGGAAACAGAAGTTGGAGATTTATGTCTGTGATTAAAGACGGTGTAATTGAAAAATGGTGGCAAGAACCAGGAATCAACAATGACGGTATAGACGATGATCCTTATGTTGAATCAACACCTGAAAATATGATCAATTATTTACTGAAATTTACACAACCTTACACAGCAGGAGAGGGCATTTAATGAAAATATTTTACATGGGTTTGGAACCATACGAAGGCAGATATACTCTGCAACTGCAAGAATGGACTGAACGTGTGTTTAAAAAAAGAGGCGTTGACTACGAAGTTGTACCAGGCACAACCATCGATGATTCTAAAGCAATAGTAACTGGACAGGTGCTAGATGCACATGGCAGAAGCTATTTTGGTATGAGTCAAATGATGAACTTGGTGCAGATGATGAAAGCAGGAAAGATTACATCCGGTGATGCAATATTTTTTGAAGATATGTTTCAGCCTGGCATGGAATCATTGCCGTATATTATACAACAATCACCTGAACAGTATAGGCCAAAAATTTATTTAAGATGTCTTGCACAGGCAATTGATCCAGATGATTTTGTTCATGTATGGGGTATGAGTAAATGGATGTCACTATATGAACAGATGTGTAATGAAATTCCAAATGTTACAATCTTAGCTACAAATGAAGAAATGGTTGCACATATGAAAATTGCAAACTGGAAAGCGCCTATATACAATATATCAGGATTAAGTTTTGGCAAAGAAGAAGTGCAAAGCAGAGTTGAAAAAATTATTCCATTTGAAAAAAGAAAAATGAGAGTTGGATTTGGTGCTAGATGGGATCAAGAAAAACAACCAGGATTTTTTATGGATATGATTGATCATTGGGTAGCAAGTCCTGTCTTGCCTGATGTTGAATTTGCTATATTCTCAGGAGGGCCTTTAAGATCAAATCAAGAAGCATATGTTAATGCCGCAAGAATGTTAGCCAAAGATGGCAAATTAAAAATTTATGAAAATTTAAAAAAGAATGAGTATTATGAATTACTTACAGACACAAGAGTATTGTTTAACTGTGCCTTACAGGATTGGGTATCAAACACTGTATCTGAAGCAGATGCATTAGGTTGCAACGTTCTATATCCAGCATATAGATCATTTCCTGAAACATTTGCAAACGATGAAACAAGAATGTATATTCCATGGTCTGGAAGAGACGCAGTAAACAAACTAAAAACATTATTAACAAAACCATCCCCTAGTATAGGTCGAATATCAGATTGGACAGACGGTACAATTGATAGAATGATTGACATTATGACAGGCAAGGGCGAACAATGGAGAAGAGATGGCAAACACTACAGAACCCCAGTTTCCCAATCAAAGTATTAACAACATAAACAAGTCAGTTCTTGTTGTTGGTGGAGGCGGATATATAGGCTCACACATAGCCAAACATCTTGTACGCAATGGATACACTCCTGTAATAGTAGATAGAAATATTAATACAATTATAGCATTAGCATTCCATGACTGCTATGAAATGGATTTGCCTAAAGATATACATTTGCTAGATGCTGTTGTTAAAAGATACAATATAGATTCTTGCATATGCACAGCGGCCTACACATCAGTTGGGGAGTCAGTTAAAGAACCAAACAAGTATTATCAAAACAATGTAGTAATGACTTTGCAATTATTGAACAAACTTAAAGATCTTGATATAAAAAAATTTATTTTTAGTTCAAGTGCGGCAGTGTACGGCACTCCTGAAAGTGGCATTTGTTATGATGATCAAATAGGATTAGAACCAATTAACCCATATGGACAAACTAAATTAGTTGTAGAAAAAATGTTGAAAGAATACAATCGTGCTTATGGAATGAAAAGTATAAGTTTTAGATATTTCAATGCCGCAGGTGCAGATCCAGATGGTGAAATTGGAGAATTGCATGATCCAGAAACACATATTATTCCCCTTATTATCCGTGCAGGTTTTCAAGCTACTGACTTTAATATGTTTGGTAATGACTATGACACACCAGATGGTACCTGCATAAGAGATTATGTTCATGTAACAGATATAGCTGATGCACAGATTAAAGCCTTAAGTTTGTTAGATAATAATATGTGTGCTAGACTTAATCTTGGATCAGGAAATGGTTTTAGTAATAAAGAAATTGTTGACGAAGTTACAAAACATACAGGAGCCATAAATGTTATAACTGCTCCTAAAAGAGAAGGAGATCCTGCACAACTAATTGCTGACATTTCAAGAACAAAAGATATATTAAATTGGAAACCTATGCATAGTAGCATTGACAACGTAGTACGAACTGCTGTACAATGGTATAAGCACTGCAACAAAAAGGAAATTAATTAATGGATGATTTATTAAAAGATAGTTGGGCGCCTTCAAGTAAGGTTAGCGAAAAAATTAGAAGCAGAATTAAAAAAGCAGGCGACAGATATCATGCAAATGACAACATAAGCAAACACATTGAATCTGGTGAACTAGAAAAATTACAAGCAGAAGTACAAGAAAAATTGCAAGGTGTACTAGAAAGTCTAGTGATTGATACAGAAAATGATCACAATACACAAGAAACTGCAAAACGTGTGGCTAAAATGTATATTCAAGAAACATTTGGTGGCAGGTATTCTCCAATGCCAAGAGTAACAAGTTTTCCTAACATGGGCTATAAAAGTATGTACACTAGTGGTCCAATTAGTATCAAGTCAACGTGTGCCCACCATTTACAAAACATTGTAGGTAATGCTTGGGTAGGTATTATTCCAAATGGCAAAGTTATTGGATTAAGCAAATTTAATAGAATAATACATCACATAGTTGAACGTCCACAAATTCAAGAAGAAATGACTACACAAATTGCAGATGCACTTCAAAAATATGCACACACGCAACATATTGCAGTAGTTGTAAAAGCAGAACATCACTGTATGACACACAGAGGTGTAAGAGAACATGATTCAGATATGACGACAGCTATTATGCTAGGCGCATTTAAAGATGATCCAGCAACTAGAGATGAATTTTATAAAATTTGTATGAGTATGAAAGGCCATGGTTAATAAAGAAACAAAAGCACTATGGGAAGATTTTGAAAGCTGGATTCCTGGTGGGAACAATCAAACTGTTCCGTATGTACAGGGAGAATTGTTTAGCAATGATAATGAATTAAGAAACAAGTATCCTGCACTAAAAAAAGCATGGAAACAATATCAAGTTATAAAAAAATTATGTTTAGCAAAAGAAGAGGAAAATGAGATTAGAAAGTGAACCAAAACTAAATTTTGAAGACGTTTTACTAAAGCCAAAACGTTCTACTTTGTCTAGTAGAAAAGATGTAGATATGACTAGAAAGTTTACGTTTAGAAATTCTAGTAAAGTAATGGACTTCCTCCCTATATTTGCAAGTAACATGGACGGGGTTGGAACATTTTCAATGGCAAGAGTTATGCAAGAGCATAAGATGATGACTGTAATAACAAAATCTACATCAGTCGAACAATGGAAAGCGGCCGCAGGCACAGGACTAAGAATGCAAAGTGTTTCAGTGTGTACAGGCACGAATGTAATGTTTGATCCAGATGCACCAGATTGGGCAACAATGAAAAAAGTTTTAGAAATGTTTCCAGATGTAAAAATGATTACTGTTGATGTTGCAAATGCATATCATCAAAATATGGTAGATTTTATTAAAAAAATTAGAGATGCATATCCAAACAAAGTTATTGTAGCAGGCAATGTAGTAACGCCTGAAATGACAGAAGAATTAATAATAAATGGTGCTGATGTTGTAAAAATAGGTATTGGTCCTGGTTCAGTTTGCACAACAAGAACAATGACAGGAGTTGGTGTACCTCAGTTTTCAGCCATAGTTGAATGTTCAGATGCCGCAAACGGAGTAGGTGGACATATAATGGCAGATGGTGGATGTAGTTATCCAGGTGATATTGCAAAAGCATTTGGAGGCGGTGCCCACATGGTTATGATTGGAGGTATGTTAGCTGGACATGATGAATCAGAACAAAAAGTTGTTGATGGCAGAATAGAATTTTATGGAATGAGCAGTGACAGAGCTAGAGAAGTTCACGGAAAAAGAAAAGATGGTTATCGAGGCAACGAAGGTAGGCTAATAAGTTTACCATACAGAGGTCCTGTCAAAAACACTATAGAAGATATTTTAGGTGGTGTAAGAAGTGCCTGCACGTATATTGGTGCAAAAAGATTAAAAGACATGGCCAAGTGTGCCAGTTTTGTAAAAACAAGCAACGTAATAAACAGAATATATGAGCAGTACACCAGATAAAAGTTATTTTCATAATAGTCAAATGCGTAATGCTCTATTACAGATAGAGGATCAAATGGTGCATTCAAATTGGATGCCTGATTTGATAATGGGTATAAACAGAGGTGGATGTATACCAGGTGTGTATCTTTCGCATAGACTAAAAAAAGAACACTTGGTTTTAGATATAAGATTGCGAGATCACAAAGCAACTCCTGATCTGTCTGTATTAACAAAACAGTATGCGTTCCAAAGAAAAATTTTAATTATAGACGATATAAATGATACTGGAGCAACTTTTAAATACATCGAAGAAAATTTTGGTAGACCAGAAAGAATTAAATTTGCCGCACTAATTAATAACAAACCAAGTGAGGTAAAAGTTGATTACCATGGTTATGAAATAGACAAATCTAAAAATCCAGCCTGGATTGTTTTTCCATGGGAAGAATGGCAAAAGTAAACTAAAGAGTGTATAGACACACCAAGTTTAAAATCGTATAATACAGCAGTTAATATTAACAAAAAAAGGAGATAAAATGTTAGACAAACTCTTTGGTTTGACAAAAGCCGGAACTTCAGTAAAAACTGAAATAATGGCCGGAGTCGCCACTTTCCTAACAATGGCGTATATCACCGTGGTTAATCCTGCAATTCTTTCAACAGAAGGATCAGGAATGGATTTTGGAGCGGTGTTTACTGCTACAATTATTGCCGCAGTGGTAGGAACGTTAATCATGGGACTATGGGCCAATTGGCCGGTAGCACTAGCACCAGGTATGGGACTTAATGCGTTCTTTACATTTGGTGTAATATTTGGAATGGGTTATACGTTTTCTCAGGCCTTAGCCGCAGTATTTGTGGCAGGGGTAGTGTTCATTGTATTGTCAGTGACACCTGCAAGAAAATATATAATTAATTCAATTCCAAAAAGTATGAAACTTGGCGTTGGAGCCGGCATAGGGTTATTCCTAGCTATAATTGGTTTTAAAAACGCTGGTATTGTAGTGGATCATCCTGCTACATTAGTTGGACTTGGTGACGTATCAAGTTGGCCTGTGATACTAGCAGGTCTAGGTTTTGCCACAATGGCAATTCTTGATAAAAGAAAAATTCCAGGTGCAATTATAATTGGAATTTTAGCAGTTAGCATCATTGCTTGGGCATTTGGTGTAACTGATTTAAAAGGTGTTGCAGGTTCAATACCAAGCCCTGTCCATGCATTTAGTTTAGACTTTAGTCTAATTGCAACAGCAGGATTTATTGGAACAGCTTTTGCATTCTTGTTTGTAGACTTTATGGATACAGCAGGAACCTTGACTTCTGTTGCTAACCTTACAGGTAAAGTAGACAGTAAAGGCAAAGTAGATGGAATTGACAAAGCATTGCTTTCAGATTCTGTAGCAACAACAGTTGGAGCACTTGCTGGTACGTCTAACACTACTTCATATATTGAAAGTGGTGCTGGAATAAAAGAAGGTGGTAGAACTGGTTTGACAGCAGTGACAGTAGCAGTGTTATTTTTAGCCTGCTTATTCTTTGCTCCGCTGGCACAGAGCATACCTGCTTTTGCAACGGCGCCTGCTCTTATATTCATTGCAACGTACTTTTTGAGAAATCTTAAAGACATCGCTTGGGATGATGTAAGTGAGTATGCACCGGCTGTATTAGCGGCTGTAATCATGCCTTTAACATTTAGTATTGCCTACGGAATTGCGATAGGATTTATAGCTTATGTGCTTATAAAAGCATTGAGTGGTAAACGATCGGAATTGAACGGTGGTAGTATTACTATTGCGGCGGTAAGTTTATTATACTTCATCGCAGTATAAATCATTTGGGGGACTTTTTTGTCCCCCATTGACAAAACATCTAAATACAATTATAATAAAAGAAAAGAAACATTATGGGAAATAAAGCAGGAAAAATTTGGGGATCAACAGAACTAGTACACGCAAATGGTGTATTAGAATTTCATAGAATCACTTACAAAGCAGGTTACAAATGTTCAGAACACGAACATGAATTTAAGTGGAATGGCTTCTTTGTAGAGTCAGGCAAAATGCTTATCAGAGTTTGGCAAGACGATCAAGGTCTTGTAGATGAAACTGTATTGGAAGCAGGTGACTTTACACAGGTTAAACCAGGAAAGATTCATCAGTTTGAAGGACTTGAAGACGGAGTTGCATTTGAACTGTATTGGGCTGAGTTCAATCACAATGACATTAAAAGAAGAACTTCCGGCACAGCAGTTAACAATAATCTAGTTAGGTTCGATTCTAAAAAGAAAAAATAGTTCTCTATGACAGAGCAACAGTACTTAGAAACTTTTGTGCAAGAGTACAAGTATGAAGTTGAGTTGCAAAAAGAAAAAAATGGTACTTGGAGTATGTCTGAAATTTTAGAGGCTGTGGAGACTTTGCATGATTCCAATTAAAGGTTATTCAACATTTGATCCGTTAAAACATTGTATTGTAGGTAGAGGCCAAGATCCAAAGAATGCTACAGGTTCTTTGCAGGATATAATGTATAGCACAGAAGAGGATCTACAAAGTTTAATAAAAGTATTAGAGTCATTAGGTGTTGTATGTTATAGACCAAACAACAATGCAAATTCTGAAAGACCTCCAATATCACCAAGAGATTATTTTGTTGTTTTAGGAGAAGAATTATTAGTTGGCAAAATGATTGCAGGATATGATGATATTTTAAAGTCAATTGATCGTAAAGGTATAAAGTGGTACTTGAGTAGCGATATTTCAAGTGCAAACATGATACGTTGCGGAAAACATATTCACTGGGATATTAGTAAACTGTTGCCTAAAGAATTAGAAACAGAGATTACAGCTTATTTGAGATTTAATAAAAAATATAATTTGTCAGTTACTAGATACGGTTGGCACATGGACGGTTTATACAGTATATTAAAACCAGGCGTAATTGTTGCAGTTAAAGAATTAAAAGAACTACCTCTGATATATCCTAAATGGGATATATGTTATTTAGACCAACAACAGATTGACAAACCAATTGAGCACGAATGGGGTGGAAATTACAATGAAAGTAATTATGATGTTAATATTTTATCAGTAGATCAAGAAAACTGTATTGTTGCAAACGAAAATCAAACTTTATTCAAATTTCTAGAAAAGCACAAAATAAATCCAATTGTTTCTCCGTTTAGAAACAAGGCATTTTGGGATAATGGTATTCATTGCATTACTCAAGATCTTTACAGAGAAGGTGAAATGATTGATTACATTGGTAAACAATAGACAAGACCTAAATAGTATTGTATAATAGTTTAAATGGAAAAACTTAGATATTCTGAGATATTTTATAGTGTTCAGGGCGAAGGACGTTTTGTAGGTGTACCTAGTGTATTCTTCCGAGTGTTTGGTTGCAACTTTAACTGTCATGGTTTTGGTCAAGGACGTGATAAAACTAAATGGTTAAAGCCAGAAGAAATGCCTTATATGACCCAGGACTTGTCACACGTGAAGCACGTGAGAGATTTGCCTGTTGTAGAAATAGGTTGTGACGCTAGTGCCAGTTGGTCATCAAGATATAAAAATTTAGTTGCTTGGGAAGGCATTGACGACATAGCAAAAAGAATTACTCAGTACACTCCTAACAATACTTGGACTAACAAAAACGACACAGATATACATTTTATTATAACAGGCGGTGAGCCTATGTTATGGCAAAGAGAAACACAATTACTTTTAAGACAGCCTGAGTTTAACAGTTTAAAAAATTTAACAATAGAAACAAATTGCACACAATTATTCAAGGCAGGATTTGACAAGTTTTTACAAGGACTCGTAGCAGGAGATTATACAAAAAATCCTGTGCATATAACTTGGTCAACTTCGCCAAAACTTTCAATATCTGGAGAAGAGTGGGACAAAGCAATTAGACCCGAGGTGGCACGACAATATGCTGACATACCAAACAGCCATTTGTATTTTAAATTTGTAGTGCAAGATGAGAAAGATCTAGATGAAGTTAATCGTGCAAGAGAACAATATAAGAAAGTTGGCGTAGAAGCAGATATATATTTGATGGCAGTAGGAGCCACAGTAGAAGGACAAGCCAAGACAGCTTCACAAGTGGCTGATATGGCATTGAAACATGGATTTAAATATTCGCCAAGATTGCACGTGGATCTTTTTGGTAATAAATGGGGTACATAAAAACTTGCACAATGAAACAAAATAAGGTATAATACTATTATGAGAGTTAAAAAAACAAAAAACACAAAAGTTAAAACAAAGACTAAAGGCAAAAAAAGCGAAGAGCCGGTAGTTAAAGTTGTTAAAGTTCATGTACAGCCTGACAATCCAAGAAATGGATTTTTTGAATTGGACTGGAACAAAGAGTTTGTGAATATGCTACAACAAAATGGCTATAAAGGTGAGACTGAAGAACAAATAGTTGACGGTTGGTTCCAAGCACTTTGTAGAACTGTTGGCAGTGAACAAGGTCTTGACGTTACTGGTGCTGGATATGTACAGATCAATAGAAGAACAGACGGCAAGACAGAAGTAAGCTAATGATTACCGTTGTTGCCTGCGGTCCGGGACTACATACCCATTTCTTACATTTTACTTTAGACTATCTTGATAAAAGTACTCCAGAATTAAAAACACTTCCATTTGATAAAACAGGTATAGCACATGGGCCTGTAGATTATTCAAAAAAGTATAGAATGGAATTTTCCAAGAGTATGATGGATCTATTCAGTGACGAATTTTCCAAAAATATAGGAGATTGCGTTGGTGTAGAAGCAGATGATATTTTATATTATGAACGGGTAGGCTTATCAAGAGAAGGCGGAAAAAATCATAATTTAAAAAATTTAGAAAACTACAACAACTGGCACTCATGGAATAACCATGCTGTAGAAAAAATTTACAGTTTATATAAAATATCCAAGCATAAAAAAATTCCACGTTTTATATTAAGAGACTTTTTAAAATTAGGACATTTAGATCCAGACACACACGGACTCGCTGTATACAATAAAAATGTACTTGATGTAGTAAAAAAAGAAAATTGTGTTATTATACCAGTAAGTGCATTTTTTACATTTGAAAAATTTTTAATGAATTTAAAAAAGGTTGAAAAAAAATTTAGGTTAGATTTTAATTTTGATCTTTTACCAAATCTATATAAAAAATTTGTTGAAAACAATAAAGTATTACAAACTCATAAAATTGTTTTTAACATACTACAAGCTATTCAACAAAATAAAAAAATAACTATTCCAGAACTTGATGTATGGCAAGAAGCTTTTATATACGCAGACCTAGAAAAAAATTATGATTTTATAAAAATGCCATTAGTAGATCAATTTTTCCAAGACACACAACAAATAATTGACTACGTAACCTACTATCCACAGCATTACAAATCAATGAATCCTAATTTACCAGTTTTTGGTGGAAAACCAAACCCATTCTTTAATAGACAAAAATAGTAATACGTGTTATAATAAGATATGACACACATACTTGTAGACACTGCAAATACATTTTTCCGAGCAAGGCACGTTATACGAGGCGATACCAGTGAGAAAATTGGTATGGCAATACACATCACAATGAATTCAATAAAAAAAGCATGGTCAGATTTTAACGGTAGTCATGTTGTATTTTGTTTAGAAGGAAGATCATGGAGAAAGGATCATTACGCACCCTACAAAAGAAACCGTAAAGAAACTATTGAAGCAATGAGTCCTTTAGAGCAAGAAGAAAACAAAGTTTTTTGGGAGTGCTATGACGACTTTGTACAGTTTGTAAAAGAAAAAACAAATGCGACTGTTCTGCAAAATCCAAGAGCAGAAGCAGACGATTTGATTGCACGTTGGATAGACAAACACCCTGATGATACACACGTAATTTTAAGCACAGACAAAGATTTAAATCAACTTGTAAACAAAAAAGTTAAGCAATATAACGGAATCGCAGAACAAACAATCACACACGAAGGTTGGTTTGATAAAAAAGGCAATCCTGTAATTGATAAAAAAACAAAAGAAGCCAAAGGTGCTCCTAACAAAGAATGGATGTTGTTTGAAAAAGCCATGAGAGGTGATCCTTCTGATAATATATTTTCAGCATTTCCTGGCGTCAGAACAAAAGGCACAAAGAACAAGATAGGATTAAAAGAAGCATTTGAAGACCGTGCTTCAAAAGGATATACTTGGAACAATTTAATGTTAAGCAAATGGATTGATAAAGACGGCAAAGAACACAGAGTATTAGATGATTTTGAAAGAAACAAGTTGTTGGTCGACCTTCATGCACAGCCAGAAGCTATAATAGAAGAACTAGATCAAACAATACAACAAGCAAAGGCTGAAAACAAAAACATCAGCCAAGTAGGAATAAGATTTATGAAATTTTGTGGCAAGTATGATTTACAAAGAATATCAGAACAAGCACAATTATATGTTGAACCTTTTAATGCGAGATTACAATGACTGTAAATGCAAAAACATTAGTAAAAGATAAGTTTTGGATACTAGAAGAAAACGGAACTAAACTGGGTACCTTACAAAAAAAGGACAACAATGGTTGGATTTTTTTAAGTAAAAAAGATAGTAGAGAAGTTTTTCACACACAGGAAAGTTTAATAGAAAGATTTGGTATCGATATCACTGCTACAGAAGTTGAACCAGCAGTAGTAGTTGAAGAAATTGAAAATTTTGTAGTACATGGCTATCCAACTTCACAACAACCATTCAATCCAATGTTTGATGTACAAAAACAATTACCCATTTATTCTAAAACTCCAAAGTCAAAAAGTTTATTTTGTGCAGGATATTACATTATTTGTTTTGAGAAGGGTTGGCGTAAAGCATATTGTCCAAAGCTAATTACTTTACAAAGATATCCTTACAAAGGACCAATTAAAACTAAACTAGAAATGCAACAGGTATTAAACAATGCAATCAAAGAGCAAAATACAAACACGTCCAATTGAAGATTTCATAGGACAAGTTAGAACTGCCAAGAGCAGTCAGCAAAAAATGATTACTTTGCCAATCAAAGAGGCAGAGAAATTATCAGATAGTCTTACTCAAACCATGACAAGGCTTGTAAGTATCCAGGAAGATATTATAGAAGCATATAAGTCAGTCCAAGAAAGTCAGACCGTGTCAGTAGACATGGACGGCGGTGAGTTCAAAGCCGACAAGTAAACTTTACAATACAATTTTTGGTAAATACTGCTATACATATGAGCAGACCAAAACCTACAGTGCTGTTATCAGTCAGCAATAAAGAAAGCTACAAACAAGAAGAAGTTCTTGCGGCAGAGGGCATCTGGGCGGTATTTTATGATGGTAAACCAATAAATTTAAAAAGCTCAAGCCTTGTATCAAATTACCCTGGACCAAAATACAAAAAAGTATCGTTCTCAAATCCAGGCCATGCTGAAAACTTGGCTAAAAAACTTAATACCCTGCACAAAACAGACAAATTTGCAGTGTACATTTTAAAAACAGGCGACAAATTCTCTAGATAATTAAGTGTATGGACACTAAAACAGCCTATACTAGAACCTTTATGGGCTTACTAGAACTGCCTATTCACGACGAAAGCATCAAAACCAACTATTATACATGGTGGCAAAATGTGAGAGAAAGCTATCAAGCTAGAAGTCTAAGATTGACTAAAATTGGTCTAGAAGCTGTCAATAAGCTAGAAATTAAAACATATGACATCAAATTTCCTGACAAAATTATATTCACACCACAAACATACCTCTGGTTAGACGAATTTGTTGATTGCCCGTACTTTGTTGACAAGAAGAAAATTGTAGTAACTATGGAAAAAATGGCATTACAGCTCATGATGTTTGCTGGTGATGTAACCAAATATGGTTTAGCACGTGCCATGAGCAAACTTGACGAGCAAAAAAGTCAATAAAATAGCTATTTTTTATCCACAAAATCTAGGTTGACCAATAACACATTTCTGTTATAATCGTATTATAAACATTTTAAACAGGAGTGTACAAAATGGCAAGAGCTAAAAAAAACCAAGAACAGTTAAGTGGTTCTCAAAATAGAACCGTCACACCAAATGAGGCAAAATCTGCCTTAACGCATTGTGTAAAATTACAAAGACCTATCATGATGTGGGGTGCACCAGGTATTGGTAAATCA
>Ga0209535_1000734_pt1 | contig 23024 bp, 22 predicted proteins | sample LinPmetageLP28_FD_184041 | JGI IMG/M metagenome (GOLD analysis project Ga0209535, IMG submission 184041) | Marine viral communities from the Pacific Ocean - LP-28 (SPAdes) (version 2) | ecosystem: Environmental > Aquatic > Marine > Oceanic | place: Pacific Ocean | collected 2009-08-22
GGGTATCTACATGCCCTCCGGCATATCGGAGAAAGTCAAATGTATCGCAGAGCACAACGACATGTCTGGTTCAATCGGCAAGCGTGAGCAACAGGTGATGATTAGTGAGTTGGTCGGTATCTGTGACGCGGTAACACCTGACGAGTTACACGTAAGCTATTGGGACACCGAGGTGCGTGGGTATGAGAAGTATGTCAACGACGAACTGAATGATGTGGCAACCAAGACAAAACCCGTAGGTGGTGGCGGCACGGATGTACGTTGTGTACCCGCGTACTTGCGTGAACATAACATCAAACCACAAGCATCTATCGTGTTTACAGATGGTTACCTGTACAGCGGTTGGGGTGATTGGGATCATCCTGTGTTGTGGGTGATACTGGATAACAAGAACGCCAAGCCAGACAACGGCGTGGTGGTACATGTAAAATCGGAGGATTTGTAATGGGCAAAGTAAAAGCATTGTATATGGACGCGCAGGAAAACCCGTTCATCGCGTGTCCCGAATGTAAGGACACAGATCGGCATGGACAGGTGCCGAGTGAGGAATTTAAATGGGTGTGCGGTATTCAAGAACCGTTCGAGGTGTGGGTCGAGTGCGAGAACTGCGAGGGTCTTGGTGAGATCGAACGTGATTGGGAGGACGAGGATGCTTGAGTATTTAGAAGATAAAAACGTCACATGTGGTAAAATATTACGGCATGAGGCAAGCGGTAGCGACAAGGCAAATAGGATTTGGGCGTACCGTAATGACCTTGGTGAGGAATATTTAGCAGGTAGTAAATCGCAGTGTCGAAGAGAGGCTATCAAAGATTTGCGCCTGTGCCGCGTTGATCTGGTTGTGGAGTATACCGCCGTTGGAGGTATTCACAGGTTTGATTACTCTGACACTTTCCAGAAGCAAAACATAAATGATCTTGCGGATCGGCTAAAAAGAGCGCGAGGCCGCGAAGCATGGTTTGAAAAACTTTACGAAGAGTCTTGCGCAGAAAACAGAGAGTTGAAAGCCAAACTAGCAACCATCGTAAAGTTCGCAGAGGGTAAAAATTAAGATGAATGATACGGTTAAACAAATGAAACTGTTGGCAAGAGCCGAGAACTCTGTGGCGCGTCAGACGTGGGGCCATGCCCCGAAGCGTAGTGGCGCACCGCGGACGAAAGAACTACCGCAAAGGGCTAAGAAGATAGAGGCATACCTGCAAGATGGTATGTCTCGCACTGACATCGCCAAGGCTATGGGTAGGAGTTACCAAGCTATTACTAGCTACATCAACAGATACGATCTTGGGAGCTGATATGTTAGACCATCTACCTGACACGTTATCAGCAGAGTTAGACCGACTAGGTGTTTATACTACAGGTAACCATAACACCGCTGTGGGTCACGAAGCAGAAAAAATAAAGCGTGACTACACATTCAAGAAACCAAACCTTGATGAACATGGAGAACCAGACTTTTGACTGATGAGGAGATTGATAAGAAGATTGAGATCGCTGGCGCTGTTGGCGCTGTCGTAGGCTTCATATGTGGTGCAGGTCTGATGACCTTTGTAGGTATCATATTTTGAGGTGGTCGTGTGGGTGACCGTGAATGTTGGCACATTTGGTAGCGTCGAAACCAATAAATAGTTGCGATGAAAGCCACCCACACAAAGTTTATAAACCCCGCCAACAGTGTTGGCAACAATCATTTAGGGAAATCCCTAAACAAACTGGAGAAAGACAATGGCCTTATATCGGCAAAACAAACACCTAACGTCCTTTGATAGAGTAGCGGCAACATACGATGCTATTAAACCGTTACGTGGTAAACTCAGTGATGCTAACGTGCGTCCTCTTGGTGACCGTGCGCGTAAGTGGGAGCGGATCAAAAAGATCAACAACAACTGCTACGCGCTGACAGACGGGTATCACACTGGTGATGATGTGTTTAAGAGTTGGGGTTACGGTGGTAACACAGATAAAACAACCGAAGCAGACATGGTTAACCTTGCACCAATCGTGTGGCGTAAGCACAGAGATGGTACGACGACAATCAAGGTGCGTAACGGTACAGGTCAAGGCGCACACAATGGTCGGTATAGTTTCTTAGACAGACACTTGCCAAACGGTATGCGGTTCATCATTCGTAACGGTAAACACTTTATATCGTTGGGTTACGGCACCACGTACAAGGAGTATTATCTTGCTAAGAGTAAGACGTTAGCTGCGTGGGCATTGCCTGACGATGCGCATAGAAATCAGTGGACTAAAAATCTAACATCCCGTGATGATGGTGCGGCGCTGACGTTTCGTGTTGATGACGACAAAATATCTTTTGTAGACGGTGGTAAGAGGTTGCCTGTTGCGCCCAAGGTACGCGTGGACAAGAAAGCCAAAGCCAAGATGAAGGATGCTATTGCTGAGTTCCGCGAGTGGGCGTTCACCATGTATCCTTTGTTACCTACCAAGGACTACGAGTATAGCAAGCGTATCCGTGAGGAAATACGTAGCGTATTAGGTGGTTATGGATGGAGTACACTCGGTAGTTTTGATGGTCATCCAGAGGTTACACGTAAGATAATAAATGCCCCTGACCACGACTTACGTCTGCACCTGATGTACGGGATCATGGGTGAGACTGACTACCATCTGCGTCACACGTTTGACAGTGACGAGGGACATGTGAAAGCTGTCAAAGCACAGTTCAACCGTAAGATCAACAAAGTCTGTGGTTTTACAAAACAAGTGAGAGGATGATATAATGGGACTAGATCATAAAACCGTAGCACAGGCTAAAGAATTTTACGAAACTAACACGGCGGTGTTAGATGAAGCGCAGCAAAAGAACCCTCGGCTGCTTGAGTTTGTCCGAACCGTGGAACGTGCGATGCGCGTGAAAACCGTACCGCGTGACCGTAACACCGCATGGGTCTACCGCGACAAAGAACTTATGGCCATCGGGTACATAGGGTATGGCGACTTCGCAACCAGTGTGCATGGTGACGACAAGTACGTTGTCTGTGCGCGGGGTATAGAAAACATGAAGTATGGCGATCACGGGGATCAACACAATATGCGTATGGCGTTGAAGATGGATACCGCCGTGAAACATGCCAAGAGATACCTCGTACCTTACAGCCTACCAGAGTGCGCTGGCGTGTTTGCTCGACAAGTCAAACAAGAAGTTGGCAACGTAAGAGTAAGGGTCAAGGACAAGTATTCTGAAACCAAGAAAGCTGTGGGTATCAACGTACGTACTTGGGGTGACGATGAGAAAGCCGCAAACCGCCTGATGTCAGAGCTTCGCAGTATGCTACAGGCAGGGCACAGCTTCATTGACAAGACGTTGGACGCGGACGTTCGTGCAATGTTTGCGGCAGCGGATGGGTTCAAACACTTCGAGGAGGTCGTGCCTATGGACTTCATACATGTTCACGAACAGTGGGGTAAGCAGGTCGTTGGGCGTGTGACGATAAAAGACATATCAGCGTGGCAGATAGAATACGATAACGTGTGTACGTTCCACGCAGAAGAAGTGCCCGAGGAAATTCAGCATGGGTGCGCGGCTATGAGTATGTGTGAGGATGGGCACTTCGTTGAAGGGGTTGGGTGCAGGATCAATGACCACACGTTTTACCTCTACAAGTAAGGTGTTATAACATGGACGCAACCAAAAGTATTACTTACCGCGTGAACATAGCATACGATACTAAACAGGTCACTATCACAAGTATTGGCATGGAAAGTGTTGACACAACCGTAAAGGATAACTACAATTCTGTAGACGAGTTACCGACTTGGATGCAGGATCGCCTTGCGGTGCTGTCTATGTTGGAGGTTCCACCCCCGCCGAATGATGTGGCTGGTGTGGGATCGCGGATAGGCCCGTACTTGTTCTGGGTCTACAATTAGGGAAATCCCTAAATGGCGAGGGGTCACGGCTCCTCGCTTGGGGGTACTGGTATCAATGGAGAACGACAATGACGCCCGAAGCAAAAGTTAAAAAGAAAGTTGTGGCGCAGCTTAAAGAGCTACACGCATACTATTTCTACCCAGTTACGGGTGGGTATGGCAAAAGCGGTGTACCTGACATCATAGGGTGTTACCGCGGTCTATTCTTTGGGATTGAATGTAAGGCTGGCAAAAACAAACCCACTCCTCTGCAGGAAAAGAACCTGAGAGAGATACGCGATGCAGGTGGTTTGGATATGGTGGTCAATGAAGAGAATATGGATAACGTGGCAAAAGACCTTATGGGTTGGGCCACTGTTATTGATGGTAAACCCTAGCTGTGAGTGGGTTGCGGTAACGACATTGTCCCGCGAAAACCACAGCAGTACGGGTAGGGGAACTCCATGTGCTCATAAGCACGGTCGTCTTTCACCCCTATGACCGTACCGGAGAAACCACGATAAGGTTAGCCCCTGCGTTCCAGCGCAGGGCACCACTTTAACAATGGAGGCAGACATGGATGATTATAAACTAAACCCGTTCCAAGAAAACGAACTGAAATGGTTGCGTAGGCAGGTAGATAGAGCGCAGGATGATGCGCACCGTGCGGATGCACACCCCAATGCGAAACAAGATTTGTGGGTGGCGCGGGAACACCTTGACGTGTTCGTTCGTAGTCTAAGGAAGGCAGGTAAGAAGATATGAGCAGAGTAATAAACATCGCTGCCGAGCGCGGCAATACAGTGTTTGAAGACACGTTGCGGAACACGCAATACGGGGACAGTATTGTGTATCATGTAGGAGAATATGCCGGAGGTGTGCACCGCACCCCCGCGATGCAAGCCAGTAACGAAGGCTATGTAAACCTCGTGCAGAGAAAGTTAAGTCCAAAACTCTTTGAATACATTGCGCAGCGGCGCAAAAAGAAACTGAAGAAACCCCAATAATCGTTTAGGAGAACGACATGGCTAAGAAGACTAAAGCGGATAAAATCTGGTCGTATAAGATCAGGAACCCACAGGCCACAACAAGCGAAATCGCTAAGGCTACTAAATCGTCGTACAACTATGTTCACGCGCTGATGGCTAAGGTCGGCACACCGAAAGAAGTGTTCGAGAAGGAAGCGAAAAAGGTGACGCGTGGTCAAGTGTTAGACACAGCCAAGGAGTATGTGACCAAGGATCGTGCGGCTGACCATGGCAACATGGAGGATAACTTCAACACTATCGGTGCGTACTGGTCTGTACATCTAGGTGTGAAGGTCGATGCTACTGATGTAGCTGTGATGATGAACCTGTTGAAGGTCGCACGTATCAAGTCGAACCCGAAGCACCCCGACAACTGGGTGGACGCATGTGGTTACATGGCATGTGGTGGTGAGATAGTGAGCAAGGGCTGATGGACCTTATAACCCTAGACTTTGAAACGTATTACGACAGGGACTATTCTCTGCGTAAGATAACAACAGAAGCCTACGTCCGTGATCCTCGTTTTGAGGTGATCGGCGTGGGTGTGAAACTGAACAACGGAGAAACGGAGTGGGCCAGTGGTACGCACGAACAGATTGAAAAATACCTCAAGACCTTCCCTTGGGAAAACGCTATGTTACTTTGCCATAACACTATGTTTGATGGTGCCATTCTTAGCTGGCGTTTTGATATTCGTCCTCGGATGTATACCGATACTCTGTGTATTGCCCGTGCCTTACATGGGACTGAAGCTAGGGCAAGTCTCGCTGCGGTATCTGAGAGGTACGGTGTCGGTGCTAAAGGGCACGAGGTACTCAACGCACTCGGAAAGCGGCGTGGAGATTTTGCACCCGAAGACCTAGAGCGGTATGGTGACTACTGTGTCAATGACGTAGACCTTACCTATAAGTTGTTTAGCATAATGGCCAAACAGTTTCCCCGCCAAGAGTTACGTTTGATTGACGCCACCTTGCGGATGTTTACTGAGCCGATGTTGAAGCTGGACCACGCTATGTTGCAGTCACACCTAGAGGATGTGAAGGATCGTAAGACAAAGCTGCTAGAAGCTGCGGGGGTGACGGACAAGAAAGACCTGATGTCCAACCCGAAGTTCGCAGAGCTGTTAAAAGGTTTCGGCGTCAAGCCTCCAATGAAGATCAGCCCCACCACAGAGAAAGAGACGTTCGCGTTTGCTAAGAGTGACGAGGCGTTCAAGCTACTGTTAGAACATGAGGATGATCGTGTGCAGTCGTTGGTAGCTGCACGGCTCGGCACGAAATCCACGTTGGAAGAGACACGAACACAGCGGTTCATAGACATCGCTGACCGGGGGCGTCTGCCCGTCCCTGTAAGATACTACGCTGCGCATACAGGTAGGTGGGGTGGGGATGACAAGATTAACCTGCAAAACCTACCTAGCCGTGGGCCTAACGGTAAGAAGTTAAAGGGCAGCATCATAGCGCCCGAAGGACATTCGCTGATCGACTGTGACAGTTCGCAGATTGAAGCGCGTGTGTTAGCGTGGCTTGCGGGGCAGCATGACCTGACCAAACAGTTCGCAGACGGTGAAGACGTATACAAGTACATGGCGTCCAGTATCTATAACGTGCCAGTAGATGGGGTAAGCAAGGACCAAAGGTTCGTGGGTAAGACTACCATTCTTGGCGCGGGGTACGGTATGGGTGCGCCGAAGTTCCAAGCGCAGTTGCAAGGTATGGGCGTCTACATAGAATTAGATGAAGCGCGGCGTATCATACAGGTGTACCGTGATGCCAACGGAGCGATCAGTCAGTTGTGGCGAGATGCCAACAACATGGTGCAGTATATGCAGCGCGGCGACAGTTTGCAGTTTGGCAAAGAAGGCGTCTTGCAAGTAGACGCACCTACCAGCTCGATAGTCTTACCTTCTGGGCTACCTATGTTCTATCATGGGTTGGCAGCGGAGCAGGGTGAACGAGGTCCAGAGTATACCTATAAGACCCGAAAAGGTCCGAACCGTATATACGGTGGGAAGGTTGTGGAGAACGTGTGCCAAGCGGTTGCAAGGTGCATCATAGGCCACCAAATGTTACTTATTGCCAAGAGATACAAAGTTGTGCTAACAGTACATGACTCGGTTGTAGCTTGTGTACGAGACGAAGAGCTAGATGAAGCACGGGCATACGTCGAAGAATGTATGAGCCAGACGCCTGACTGGGCTGATGGACTACCGATCACCTGTGAGAGTGGCACAGGCAAATCATATGGAGAATGTGAGTGACAAAAGTATGGCCGTGGTCTTTCAGCAAGATCAAAGATTTTGAGCAGTGCCCTAAACAGTTCTACCACAAACACGTCTTGAAGGAGGTGCCGTTTGTGCAGACCGAAGCTATCTTGTACGGCAACGAGTTCCATAAGATGGCAGAAGATTTCATCTCCAAGGATACACCAGTGCCTGCAAAGTTTAGCTTTGCGGCCAAAGCCCTAACATCTTTGAAGGGTAGAAAGGGTGACAAGCTATGCGAGATAAAGATGGGTATCACAGAGAACCTAGAGGCTTGTGACTTCTACGCCTCTGACGTTTGGTTCCGTGGTATCGCTGATCTAGTGATACTGGATGATGAGGTGGCAACAGTTGTGGACTACAAGACAGGCAAGTCTTCTAAGTATGCAGACAAGGGACAGCTAGAGTTGATGGCTCTGGCACTCATGGCACGTTACCCGCAGATCAAGAAAGTTCGCGCCGCCCTGCTGTTTGTGGTGTGTAATGACTTGGTGAAAGACACATACATGGAGTATGATAAGAGTAAGCTGTGGGAGAAATGGCTCGGCAAGTATGGGCAGATGGAGACCGCAGCAGAGGAAGACATGTGGAACGCACGGCCTAACGGGTTATGCAGACGCTACTGTCCTATCATTGAATGTGTTCACAACGGAGCAAACTGATGCCATACAAAAATCCCAAAGATCGTCCCAAGCAAAAGAACGCGCCTGTAGGTAGCAAGACGTTTGAAGCACGTATGGAACGCCAGCGTGCCCGCCGCAAGATGGATCGCACCAGTAAAGATGCTAACAAGAACGGTAAGGCTGACAAGCGCGAAGGCAAAGACGTTAGCCATAAGAAAGCCTTGTCTAAGGGTGGTACAAACAAAGACGGTGTGACTGTGGAGAGCCGTAGCAAGAACCGCGCGAGAAACTACAAAAAGAAAAAGTGATTTAGGGAAATCCCTAAATAGGAGAACACGATGCAGATTATAGACGGTAAGGCGTTGCTGTTGAAGTTACGCAACCCAAGGCGTGTCACTGAAGTGATCCCAAAAAGCAAAGCTGTGGAAGACCACGAGGTGTTGGTGAAGTGGGGCATCGACGAGGCACTCAGCTTACGCAAGCTGAACATTGATGTGCCCTCCCCGATCAACGGCAGGTACGAGTGGACGGGTAAGTATGCGCCGTTCGACCACCAGAAGAAGACCGCTGCGTTTTTTACGATGAACCAGAAATCCTTCTGCTTTAACGAGCAAGGTACAGGTAAGACCGCCTCTGCTATATGGGCCGCTGATTACTTAATGAAGCAGGGTAAGATCAAACGTGTGTTAGTTATATGCCCCTTGTCTATCATGGACAGTGCGTGGCGTGAGGATTTGTTTACGTTCGCCCCGCATCGCAGTGTGGACATCGCCTATGGCGCGGCTAAAAAACGCCGAGAGATCATAGAGCAGGGTGCTGACTTTGTGGTAATAAACTATGACGGGGTTGAGATCGTCGCTGATGCAATCATAAACGGGGGCTTTGACCTTATCATTGTAGACGAAGCCACACACTACAAGAATGCACAGTCCAAACGATGGAAGGTGCTTAAACGGATTGTCAACGAAGACACATGGTTGTGGATGATGACGGGTACACCCGCTGCGCAGTCTCCACTCGACGCTTACGGGTTAGCTAAGATGGTCAACCCCAATGCTGTGCCAAGGTTCTTTGGTTCGTTCCGTGATATGGTTATGACAAAGGTAACGCAGTTTAGGTGGGTGATAAAACCTCACGCATCGGACACAGTGTTTAACATCTTACAACCTGCGATACGTTTTACCAAAGAAGAATGTCTTGACCTGCCCGATATGACATACGTTAAGCGCGTGGTCGAGCTTACACGCCAACAGAAAAAATATTATGACACGCTCAAGAAGAGTATGACCATGACTGTAGGCGAAGATGAAGTGACCGCTATGAACGCGGCGGTCATTATGAACAAGCTCCTGCAAATATCTGCTGGCGCTGTGTATACCGATGATGGTGACACGTTAGAGTTTGACATCAAGCACAGATACAAAGTGCTAAAGGAAGTGATAGACGAGAGCAGCCAAAAGGTTCTTGTGTTCGTGCCATTCAAACACACTATTGACATATTGACCGACAAGCTGCGTAATGACGGAGTTGCTACTGAAGTAATTCGGGGGGATGTACCCGTAGCAAGACGAACCGACATATTCAAACGGTTTCAGAATACCCCCGATCCAAGGGTGCTAGTCATCCAGCCGCAGTCCGCGGCGCATGGTGTTACGTTAACTGCAGCGAACACGGTGGTGTGGTGGGGGCCAACCTCCTCCTTGGAAACATATGCCCAAGCTAACGCACGGGTTCACAGGTCGGGCCAAAAGCACCGATGCACCGTTGTGCAGTTGCAAGGCTCTGCTGTGGAAAAGCGTGTTTACTCACTGCTAGATAACAGAATAGACGTACACACAAAAATGATAGACTTATACAAAGAAATACTTGACTAGGGTATTTTATACCACTAGAGTATAATTCTCGTTACTAGAGGAGAACGCAAATGACGGATCAATCCGACATACCTGCGGATAAACTGACAAAAGCCTATATCAAGCTACGGGCAAAAAGAGCAGAAATATCCGCACGGTTCAAAGAAGAGGATGGAGCGTTGGTTCGCCAACAGGAAATCTTAAAGAACGCGTTGCTAGACTACTGTGAGAACCACAATGTCGAGAGCGTTAGAACCTCCGAGGGTTTGTTTTTCAGGTCCACTAAAACCAAGTATTGGACCAGTGATTGGGAACAGATGTACAGCTTCATAAAGGAGCATGATGTACCTGAGTTCTTAGACAGGCGGTTAAACCAAACCAATGTCAAACAATTCTTAGAGGAAAACCCAGACGTTCTGCCGAAGGGTATGAACGTAGACACCGAGTACGTCATATCAGTAAGGAAAAAATAATGGCAGAACCATTTGTACCAATAGAGGATTTGGCAAAGCATTTCGCAGTGTCCATTTCTACTATACGTGCGTGGGTGCGGCAGGGGCACATCCCTAAATCCACGTATATTAAGATCGGTAATACATACCGTTTCAACAAGACTTCAGTGACCGAAGCCCTAACAGGTAAAGCCATGGAAGCCGAACAGGCCGAAATTCGTAATGAGCCTGTAGAAGAACAGTTGGAGTTTAACTTCGACGCCGACACAGACGTATAAGCCAAAAAGGAGAACGACATTGGCAGACACTTACATCATTGAAAACGTAGAAGCACTATGGCCAAGGCTAGATCAGACGTACGCGTTTGATAAGAAGGCCAATCGTAGTATGCCCTGTGGTCCACGGGATGCTAACGCAGAGTTTTCTATACAATTCCGTATGGACAACGCCACTGCAAAAGGTTTGTTCCAAGCCATGAGCGTAACGTACGCGGCAAACCGTGAAGACAAGTGGGCTGAGAAACTAGCCAACCCGTTTGTCAAAGACGATAACGGTTCTATTACGCACAAAGCCACATTGAAAGGCGCGTATAATGGGCAGGTAACAAACAAGCCAGCGCAATATGATTCGCAGGGTAACATGCTACCGGAAGACTTTAAGTTGACCACAGGCAGCACTGTTAGCGTAGCAGTTAAATTGGTACCCTACGACTTTGGGGGAAATCAGAGCGTGTCATTGCGCATCAACGCTGTGCAGGTAATCAAGTATACTCCGATGGAACGCGCCAACCCATTTGGTGCTGTGGACGGTGGGTTCGTCATGGAAGACCCCAACCCGTTTGCACCGAAGTCAAAAACAAACAACGTCTTGGCTATGAAGCCCTCCGTAGAAGAGGATAGCGATAGCATGTTTGAAGCAGAGCCAGTGAAGAAGACCGCTAAAAAAGCGGCGGCTACTGCATCTAAGGGTGATCTGAACGACATCGTAGACAGCATGTTTGACGACGACTAGACACAAATCCACGGCTGCTACGGTGGCCGTGGTTACTCCTATGGTATGAGTGGTAACAATGATAAACAAAAGATTTTTAGATTTGGTGTTGGCGCACGAAGGTCACTATTGTGTGTGGGCTTTGAAAGGCACTAAACCAAACGAACAGATCAAACAGAAATTTTATTCGTCTACTGATGAGGTGCTACAGGCAGCACGTGACCTCGACGCAAACGGGTGGAATGCTTTCTTTGCAATGGGCACGTTCTTTGAGGCTGGGTCTCGCGTAGCTACCAACATGCAATGGATGAAGTCTTTTTTCTTGGACTTAGACTGTGGACCGAACAAAGAGTTTCCGTCTCAAGAGGTGGCGATTGAAGAGCTACGTGTGTTCTGCGAGAACAACGGCTTACCTATTCCCACACTTATTAACTCTGGTCGCGGTGTGCACGTTTACTGGATACTGTCCGAACCTGTGTGCCGAGCAGACTGGTGGCCTGTCGCTGAACGACTGAAGAGGTTGTGTGCTGAACAAGGGTTTGAGGCTGACCCGTCTCGAACATCCGATGCCGCTGGCATATTACGTGTGCCAAGCACTCACAACTACAAGTATGCTGAACCCCTACCTGTAGAATTTTATGGGGTGGAAGAACCGACAACTGTAGACTTTGATAAGTTTTCAGTTTTGTTGGGGGGTGATCCGATACCAGTACCCCAGAAACGTGAGGCATCTGCGACAAGCGCGTTTAGAGAAGCCATGCAACAAAACTACAAAGGTAGCTTCCGGCGTTTGTTGTTGAAGACCAAGAATGGCACGGGCTGCGCACAGATAAAGCACATAATTAAAAACCAAAGCACTGTATCGCACGACTTATGGAGAGCTGGACTGTCTATAGCTAACGTGTGTGAGGATAGCGCAGAGGCGGCGCACGTTATGTCGTCGGAGCATGAAGACTATGATGCTCAATCCACATTACGCAAGATGGAAGACACAGGCGGTCCACAGTTCTGCAGTACGATAGAGCGTTTTAACCCCGAAGGATGCGAGGGTTGTCCCAACAAGGGTAAGATAACAACACCTGCACAGTTAACCAAAGAGGTTAAAGAGGCTACGCCCGAAGACAATGTTATAGAGGAAATAGATGGGGAGGATACGAAAACTGTAACAATCCCCACGTTGCCTAGACCGTATTTTAGGGGTCAAAACGGTGGCGTGTATTTGCGTAGCACGAACGAAGATGGCGACACAGAAGAAGTATGTATATACCACCACGATTTTTACGTCACGCGTAGGTTACATGATGTGGAGCTTGGGGAAGTTATAGCGTTTGCACTGCACCTACCACGGGACGGAGTACGTGACTTTGTTGTCCCATTGTCGAGTGTCACTTCAAGAGAAGAGTTTCGTAAACACATGTCCATGCAGGGCATAGCAACATTCGGGAAGGACGTAGACAAACTGATGACGTACACAGCCACATGGATACAAGAATTGCAGCAAACCACGACCGCTAGCGAGGCGCATCAGCAATTTGGTTGGGTGGACGACAAGAAGATGGACGAGTTTGTGTTGGGGGATCAACTGATCACCGCAACGGGCGTGGAGTACAATCCACCCTCTGCAAAAACTTCGGGGTATATAGAGAAGTTTAAACACAAGGGTACGCAAGCGCGTAGTAGAGAGTTACTTGATTGGTACAACCGTGATGGCATGGAACTACATCAATTCACCGTATGTGGTGGTTTTGGCACTGTACTCATGCCGCTTTCGGGTCTGTATAGTCTAGGCGTACATCTGTACGGCGAAACAGGGGGTGGCAAAACAACTGCCATGTATGCAGCGTCATCTATATGGGGTGACCCTCGTGGGCAGATAGCCACGGGAGGGGATACAGTTAACTCGAAAATGAACCAAGCGGAACTTATGCACAACCTGATGTTAAATACAGACGAGCTGACGAACTTTACTCCTAAAGAAGCATCAACGTATGCGTACCAACTGTCTGAAGGGGTGCAGAAGAACCGTATGGCAGGTGGAGGTAACCACGAACGTGTTAGGGGTAAGCCTTGGCGGTTGCTGGCGTTCTCTACAGGTAACGTGAGTATATATGCGCAAATGTCTATGTACAAAAACAACACTAAAGCCGAGATGCAGCGTTTATTAGAGCTTAGAGTAGACGAGATGCCTCGCGTTCCTGTTGACCAGCAGGAAGCAGATGCACAGCTTAAAGACATACAATTAAACTACGGCCACTTTGGGCCAGAGTTTGTGCAATATGTCATAAACAACAAAGAGACTATCGCCGCAGATTACGCGAGGATAAAGGCCGAGCTAGACAAAGCAGCGGGGCTTAATAACGTCAACCGCTTTTGGTCTGGTGGATGCACGTCTATATTGACCGGAGCCTTGGTAGCTAAACGTCTAGGTATAATATCTTATGACCTAAAGAAATTGTTTAAGTGGGTAGTGGGGCAACTGATACGGGTCAAATCGTTTGTTGATGATAGCACTGCATCCGTACAGACACTGGTCACTGAGTTTGCGACTGAGCACTGGGGCAGCATACTAAAGATCAAAAGTACAGATACCGCGCAATCCGCAGAAGGTATCTCGCCTTTGGTTATACCCGATCAAAATCCGAGAGGTTCATTGGTTGCACGATACGAGACAGATACAAACATGCTCTTCATTGTACCTAAACCGTTTAAAAAGTGGCTCGGGGAGCAGAAGCTAGATTACACGGGTGTGGTGTCAGGGATGCAAAAAGAGATGGGCGCTGTACGCAAACAAATGCGTTTGTCTAAGGGCACTAACTTACACCTGCCGCCTATTCGAGCCATCGCGGTGGAGTTGAAAGGTTTTAGCGGTGTATCAGAAACCACTGAGGATTGATGATCTCGCGCCAGATGGGGTAAAGATTATCGTAGATTGGGACGCCATGGTGGTTGGAGCATCTATTTTTATCCCGTGCGTTAATACTGTAAAAGCCAAGAAGCAGTTTCTTGATATAGCGCAACGCAAAAACTGGAATATTGAAATACGAGTACGTATAGAAAACAAAATGTTTGGGGTTCGCATGTGGAGAACAGTGTGATATATTACACTTGACAAGTCCCACTTACTTGTCGTTCTCCTCCTGTACCCCCGCTTGGCTAGGTTTCGCACTGCAATAGCGGGGGTTTTTTATTGCTTGTAGGAGTCTCGGATCATTTCCAGAGCATCACGATACAAGGGGCTTAGAGTTACCCCGTTATACATCTCTGAAGAAGTTTTGGCGTGTTGCTTCAATGAACGCTCTATGGATTTAGCGTTGATCTCTGCTTCAGGGTGACGAGCGTTAAATTTGTCAATATCATCATAGATTTTCATCTCAGCATCAAAGTCACCCATGCGCTGCGCTATGTATAGCTTCTTATGTAGAGCGGAGCGCCGCTTGCCAACCGCAATGTCGATACGTTTAGTTACGCTGTTCTGTTCTTGGCGGAACGTGTACTCTGTTGGTGGGAAACCCAGAGCTTGAGCAACCAACTCGCCGCCAGTCATATCGTCGTAGATAGGATCACTGCGCCTTGTGTATATACCGCCCTGCTGTACGTACCTGCCGAAGGTAGATTTGTATGCGTTTGCCAGACCCGCTGGCATGATATTTTCAATACCGCGTTGCGTATCTCCTTCTGAAGAGAACAGGTCAGAACCACCACGATATAGGCGGTTAGCTACGCTGAGTGCAGGCCCACCTACGTAGAACCCTATAGTTTCTTCTAGGGACGGATCATTGTTAAACCTGTTTTCTTGGATCAACAATCCAGTGAGCGCCATACGACTTGCAACGTCTACACCCGCAAGCTCAGTTATAGCGCCCTTGTACCAACCTTCACCCATGTACTGACGCACGAGTGTATCGAAATCTTCCTCTTCTTCGTCCAAGAAGAACAAGTTAGCAATGAGTTTAACTGCGCCGTATAGCGGCAGACCTTGAACACCCGCGAAGAACAACGCTGATCCGTGCATACCGATAAGTTGTTTCACCGCGGCCTTACGCTCGGGTGATCCTTCTTTACCAAACAACGCACCTTTGTCGCTGTCCATGGCGGTTTTCGCAGTCTTCAGCATGGTGTAGTACATCTGCAAGCCGTAGTTTTTATACATAAACGCAACGCGGCCAACACCTTCTCGCGCTATGCTGGGCGCAGTTTCTAGGAACGTACCACCGTTTGTTTGCTGTGTATCGTAAATGGCCTGTTGCACGGCTTCTTCGATTTGCGCTGCGCTGGCGCTGTTTGGTTTACCCTTTGTCACGCTATCTAACGCTAGGTTGAACGATGCCATCAGTGTCACCTGACGGTTAAGTTGTTCCGCGTGGTTGAATAGCCAAGCAGACAGAACGGACGCGTTATCCAAAGCGTTACCGACTTTACTACCCTTTTTGATGCGGCTGCTTTCGTTTAGACCCATAGCCTCAGCTAGAAACCCTTGTCCCAACAGACCACGTTTTGATGCAGTTTGCACTAAGGCTTCCATGTTGCGCAGCTCGACTTCTTTGCCTTCAGGTAGCTTCAACCCTTTCTTGAGAGTAAAGTTACCTTTGTTGGATATATCGTAAAAGTCCAAGATAGAGTTCGTTCCACCACCGCGCTTACCGCCCAACAGTGTGTTACCGTAGGCAGCTTTAAGCGCGGAATAAGTTTTGGTGTATCCGTGCTTACCACCCAAGAATGGCGCTACAAGCAGAGGTATTTGTGACAAGTTAACCAGTGCGGAGGACGCGTTGAAGCCGATGGTGTAGATAAACGCAGTTTGGTTAAGCCTACGTGCAATAGCTTCTATGTCACCATTTTTAGCGCCCACCCGTGCGAACCGTGCGCGATCTTTTAGTTCAGCTTTTACATCTCCAAACGCGGCGGTAAGTCGTTCGGCTCCTTTGCCGACAATACTTTTAGCCTCCGCCACATCAAGACGCTCAAACGCTTCTAAGTCTTTTTCGTACTGCCGCAACAACGCACCGTATTTAAGTTTAGCTGTTTGGCTTGCGAGAGTGTAGCCCTTTGTCTTGAGAGCGTACACAGAGTCCTGCATGTACCCCGGTGTTCCTTTACGTTTCTGCAATGACTTAGCAAACGATGTCTCGGGCAAAGAGTTGATGAACAACTTGAGCACCTGATCCTTCACCTCTTGTGGCACTTTGTTTTTGTCTAGGATACTGAGTGTATCGTACGCAAAGCTAGGATCAGTACCCGTACCTTTAAAAGTGTTCGCGGTTATCTCTTCAACAAACTCTACATTCTTGTAGTCCTTGTTTGCCTTGTACATTTTTGCGGCGTCATCACGTTCTGCGGCAGTGGTGAATGTCTGCACTACACTGGCTTCTCGGGAAGACTTAGGGTTTTTAACCTCGTAACGTAACACGTAGTCACCGTCACGCATCAGCGGGAAGTAAACATCTAAGGTGCTAGAGTCGAACAGCTTGGCAAATATGTCTCTTTTTAGTTTAGTCGCATCATCAGGGTTCTGCACCAACTCGTCAATCTGTTTAAGAACAACAGCTTTGAGCTTTTCGTACTGATCTTTGTACACTGATCGCATCTCGTTGTAGACAGCTTGCCCGTCTGGCCCCAATGCTTTCCAGTCCGCACGTTGTTTTTTCCACACCTCCAACAGATCGTTGCCATCATTGTCCATGCGAGGGCTACCGTCTTTGTTGATATACGTACCCTGTGGTTTTGTTGGGTCTACCTGATAGATAGTAGCGCCGTAGTCGTTGTCGTAGATCAAACGGTTTAGAGCTTCCGTACGCTTTTGCGCAGCTTCGGGTGTACCTTTGTTTAGCTTGGTCAGGATTTTTTCAATCTTATTTTTAATCATTACGTTGGCAGTTTGGATTTCGCCACGTTGATTGGCCACTAACTCATCTAGTTTGTAGCCCATACGTCCCAGACCTACAGCCTGTGCTATATCACCAAGCCCTTGCAAACCTGTAAGTTTCAACAAGAGGTTTTTAGACTTCTTCGAGAACCCTTCCGATAAGAAGTCACGAGCAGAGTATTTAAACTGTTGGCGACTTTCCGCGTCTATCGACTTCTTCGTAGCTTGCACGGTGTCTTTCGCAAACTTCTTAACACCCTCGGGGGTAGACATCATAGCCATCTGGTTAGCGTTACGGTATTTCGGCGCAGGTGCCAGTAGTCCGTCCACAAGCGCGTCTACTTCTTGCAAGGCAGTTATATTACGAGACTTCACAAACGGTAGGAACTTACTCAGGAAGTTGTTGGCTATGTTAAAGAACCGCTGCAGCGCGGTAACTTCTTCGCCCTTCATGTTTATGCTGGCTAGATCAGAACGGAACCTTGGATTGCTCTGCGCCTCAGACAAGAACTCGTCTACGTTTTGTGCGCCGTATGCACTGCCAAGGTAACCATCCAAGTCTTTGAATAGCTTTTTCAACTGCACAGCAAATCCATTTTTAGGGTCAGCCAATGCCGCCGACATCCCTGCGTGGGACATCTCATGGAGTATCGTGTGCGTGTTGATACCAGCATCCGCGTCAAGCGAAATCGTGTTGGTTTTTGGGTCAAACAACCCTGCAACGGAGCGGCCATCCTCGGCTTTGAGGTTTTTCTTTACGACAACTTTTGTGTCACCAGCTACTTTGAGGAAAGCATTTGCTGTTTGTCGAATTTGACGTACGGGATTTGTAAGTGCGATATTGGATAGCACATCGCCCAAGTCACCTTTTTTAACTGCGTCTTCCACAGTGGGGTGCAACGGAATGTCTAGTCCGACTACTGCGCCTAAGTCGAGCGCCATGCGGCCAAACGCGGGGTCTTCCATAGCCTTGCGTACTGCGTCAATGTTTGGGTACACATCAGAAAAATCTTTGACCAACTCTTTGGGGTCAGCGTAGCCACCTACTATAGCGGCTTCTAGGCTCTTGCGATCTTGTAGTAGCTTCTTATCACGTGCGGACATGACACGATCAGGACCGCCTTCAAACACGACAGCACGAACTTGGTTTAGCTGTATCTCTTTGGCGCGGCGATCTAGTTTCTCGTTGGCTTCTTTGCTCAAGTTGACCCGCGCCCACGCAATCGCTCTGTTTGCAGGTGACACTTGTCCTTTCTTAGCTGGGATACCGCCCATAAACTGGCGAGCTTCTACCGCTGCACGTGCCGTGTTGTCGTTTGTGCTTTCGTTGGTGGCCATCGGGGTGCCGTTTATCTGGTCAAACAACGCCATGCTCAACCCATCGAACGGGTTAGGGTACGCACGTAGGTACGCAACGACAGGCGCGACTTCTTTCTTACTTTTGTCGCTTTTGCTAAACCCAGCTAGTATCTTGTCTTTAATCTTCTTGTTGTCTGCGTTGCTCAGAGGGTTGGTTGTTGGAACCTCTTGCTTACCGCCGAAGGCTTCTTTGACCACGGCAGGTGTTTCTTCTTCGTACAGACGTGCGACTTGCTTCGCCTCTGGCTCTGCGCGTTTGAGACGTTTGACCCCCTTTATACCCGCTGGTATGGGGCCACGTTTGGCATCTGCCGGAATTGTTTTGCCACCTAAAGCGGAGCGTCTGCTGCCTGCAGGTTCTGTTTTCTGTGTAACAGGTTTTGACTTGGCCTTTACCTTGGCCTGCGCCGTCGGCTGGTTAGCTTCTTGAAGTGTAGGAGTGACAGTCCCTAGTGAATCACTGCTCGACTCTGTTCCGTCACCAATGACTCCATCACCAAGCAGAGGTGATCCCACTCCACTGTTGTCAGGTGTTGTAAGCTCTCCGGCACCACGAACGGCCCCATCTCCTCCGTCTGCACTGCTTGGTCGATCACCCGCAGAGCCAATTCCACTTCCTGTTGCGTTAAATCTTTTAGCACTAACATTAGCTTTCCTTTCAAGCGCTGGTAACGGTTCTCCTAAACCTTCAAGGGCAGCATCATCTCTTAACAGTGTAGTACCCTTGGGTGCCTCTCTAAGTTCCGCGGCTGGTACAACAAATTGTTCTTCGTTAGCGGTGCCGGGAGCGAAAGCCGTGGGCCTGTTGGCTTGTTTAAACTCAGCTACCTTATTCTTTACCGCTAATTTTTCGTTACGTGTGAGCGCAGTGCGCGGCATACCCGCAGCGGTTAAGGCTTTTTGTACCGCCTTCTCTGTATTAACCACGCTACCCGTTGTCGTGTCAGCCAACACTTGGTCTACTACGGCTTTGCGGCGCTCCGCTCCTTGCCTAAACGGGGCTTCCTGCGCTGCTTTTACCATCGGCGCAGCGGTACGTGCCGCTAAATCTGTTTCTTGCGCTTCGGCCCTTGCACGGCGTACTGTAGCGTTGTCTTGCTGCGCGATCACATCCAACAGGTCAGGTTGCGCTTCATCAAAAGCTCTTGGTTGACTTTCTTCAACGGCAGGCTCTTGCACTTCTTGTGCGTTGCGGCGTTCCGCATCTCTCGCCGCGGCTTCTGGAGACACTTTGCGTTCAGCTTCTAACTCTGCGGCTAACAAATCAGGTTGTTCAAACGCTGATACATCGTCTCGTTCAAGGGCAGCTTGCGCTTCGCGTTTACGCGCTTCACCCTGTGGGTCTAGTTTGTTTGCAACAGCCTGTGATACGATTGCTGGATCACGCTCTACAGTAGGAGTAGTAAGTTCGTCCTCAATCTCTGCTTGCGCACGTTGGGCTAACACACCGCCACGTTTATCCATTTCTTCTGAAACAACCGTTTCAAGATCGGGCAGAGATATACCCGTCCGTGCCACAATGTCTTCCATCTCTCCAAGGGTTACATCCCCTGTAGAATCAATCATTCTGCCTATATCTGCACGAGCCTGCGCATTGCCTAAAGAAGCACGCTGGTCAGCAATTTGTTTTGGCGGCGCAGGGAGAAGCCCTGCAATTCCTGCTTCTGGAGAGGGTAGCGCCAAAGTCTCTGTGTCCGTGTCCACACCACCTGTAGTACCGCCTCGGGTTCTAGGTGTGACAAGTTCTAACGTGCCTTGGATGATGGCACCAACTGTACCGCCAAGCGCAGCTTCTTCTCCTGTACCTTCGACTAGACTTTGTTCCGGCTTGTAGACTTCACGCGCAATGAGGTTTTGCGCTACGGAGGACACTGCTTCCTGCCCTGCTTCAATGCCGCCTTGTTCCACAATCCGTGCAAGTGCATCGGTGATCTTTTGTTTCTGTGCTTTGTTTATAACAGACAAGAACTTGATGGGTAAGAGTTCTAGCGCACCGGGGATTATACCCAACAACGCTGACAGGTTACGATCTTCTACAGAAGCGCCTTCGGCTCTGGCACGTTCACTTGCTTCACCTGCACCTGCGGCTACAGCCAACCCAACACCTGCGACAGGATTTATCATGGATGTAGCTGCAAGTCCGGCAAAAGAACCTGTAGCCTCGCTGACTTTGCGTGGTATGCTTTCTTCTAAGTTGAAGTCTGGGACTACGTAGTCTTGCACCGCGCCGCCAACAGCCTTGATGCCATCTCGTACAACGTCTTCTGCACCTTCGGGTAGTAAAGCTGCGAGGCCCAAGGCACCCGTTTCCACCATACCCGCAGCGCCACCAATAAGCCCTTTGGGAACCTCACCCAAGTAGTCGCCAAACGTAGGTTTTCTACCACGTGCGATGTTACCTGCTAATTCTTGCTGCGTGCCGTAGTATTTCTCTAACCCTGCACGTAATCTACGCTCTGGCGCACGTTCTTGTTCGACCATAGTGTTGTTGTAGATTTGAACAATCTGTTCTTTAGTCGCCCCAGATGGACCCTCTACCTGTACTTTGTTGCCAGTTTGGTCGGTTAATTCATAAAGTGCCATTGGTAGCCCTTATTGTGGTCCAGTAGGAAGCTCGCTTACAGATACATCGTTCGGGTCTAGCCGTCGAGGCATACTCTGCACCGCGGTGTTGGCGGCACGTATTTGCTGGATGCGCTGGTTTAGCGTAATCATATCTGCGTAGTTATCTGCGAACGTGCTATACATGCCAGTCAAAGTTTCGATTGTAACTCTCTTAATCCTATTAAGTTCCGCGTTTACACGGTCATACTCTACTCGGTTTTCGGTCTGTGCCAGTTGCATTAGCTGTCGTTCCAGAGCTACAGCTTGCGGGTTGCCCTGCATAGCTTCTGTAATCATAGTAGTTACAGTCTTGGCTCTTGCGTCCGCTAACTTCTGAAGCTCTACCTCGCTGGTAAACAACTTCTCGTTTAGTTTTAGCCGTTCTTCGGATTTAGCTTTTGCTACTTCGAGCTGTTGTTCTACTGCGGCTGCACGGGCTTTATTTTCATCTTCGGAAGTGGAAACATTGATTCTAACTTGATTATTAATATCGTCCGAGTTTGTAGCGACAATTTGCCGTAACGCGGCTCCTTGTCGGCTTAATGCTTCACGCGCAGCGTTAAAGTCGCCCTTAGCAACGTCTTGTTCGTACCGTTTATTTTCGATGTTGACGGCATTTTGTTCACGTTGTGCTTGTAGCGCACGGTTTTCTTGGTCTGTAAGAAGCCCTCGTGCCCCAGCGATACCCGCTCTTCTACGCGCCTCTGCACGAGAACCCGCATTTTCACCAGACTGCGCCCCATAAGACGCGATACCAGTATCTGAAGCTATACCTGTGTCTTGAATACTTCGCAGTGTTTTTAGTCCTCCACCACGGCGTTCATCTTGCGCAAGCTGCGCAGCTACGTAAGCGGAACCCATGCCACCAGAACCTCTACGTCCTCCGGCAAGTGTCTGCATATCAGCAAGTCGTTTTAACCGCGCTGGGTCTAATGTCTCCGCCTGCAGCGCACGCTCATCTGCTTCTTGCTGTGCGTAGGTTGCGGCTTTACCCTCACGATCAAAGTAAGTGTCAGAACTTGCTCTTGCGTTTTGTATGGCAGACGCTGGGTCCGCGGTCATGTCTTGAGCGTAACGCGCAGTTAGACTACGCAATATTTCTTGCCCCTGTTCATCGTACGGCGCAGCTACAGCTTCCAACGGCGCAGCTTCCAATGGCGCTACTTCGGCCATTGTAGGAACGTCACCTGCTTGATCAGTCATTGCAGTAATAGACTTATCCAATCGTGCGGTATCCGCTGCTTGTGGCACTACGGGGTTGTAACGTGTCTCCACATCTCTGAAGAAATCTTCTTGCTCTGCGGGCAGGAAAGTCACGTTACCTGTCCCCGAGTCTATTTCTGGAGCTTCCGATTCTACGGTTGCCAGTGGGTCCGGGTCCGCGGCGTCCACAGTATCTTCTGGGGGAGGAGCAACTGAGCTACCCATGGGCATTACGGGCATTCCCGATAGTGCTGCAGGGTCCATACCGGACTCAAACTCAGCGTCAGCTAGCTCAATTAATTGAGTTTCATTTAAATCGTCCACGGTAGCCAAAACATTTTGAGCGTACGCACGTTGTTCGTCAGATTGTGTGCGCAGTGCTCCCGCTGGAGACGCAAACACACCGTATTTAGTTTTTACTTTTTGTTTAAGCCGTTGTAGCGCCATGTCTTCGCCAACACGATCCACCGTGCTACGGAACCACCGTCCGAAAGGTGATGATACTTCTTCACCGTCAGCAAAAGATACAATACCGCCTTGGGCCATGCGAACAGGCGCATTGGGACGCTGTGCGTTCCTTGCCATAAGCATACCTTCGACACCGCCACCTTGAGCAGGACGTGCAGGAGGACGCGCAGCACCCCCCATAAGACCCGCAAGACCCGCGCCGGGGCCGGGTTGTGGTCGAGAAGCGTTTTGTGCCAACCTGCCCATGTTCTTTTGCTGCGTGGCCTGCTTCTGGTCGAGCGTGCCTTTTGTGTTAGCCGCCAACTGTCCGAGCGTACCACCCATCTCTTGTTTTACTAGGTCTAGGGCTTCTTGTTCACGTTGTTGCGCTATGGTGTTGGGGTTCTGCTGCGCTTTCATCTGCATATCAGCGGCTACGGCTTTCTTTTCAGCCGTGAGTTTTTGC
>Ga0209535_1000736_pt1 | contig 22935 bp, 39 predicted proteins | sample LinPmetageLP28_FD_184041 | JGI IMG/M metagenome (GOLD analysis project Ga0209535, IMG submission 184041) | Marine viral communities from the Pacific Ocean - LP-28 (SPAdes) (version 2) | ecosystem: Environmental > Aquatic > Marine > Oceanic | place: Pacific Ocean | collected 2009-08-22
TTCTGAATTCTTTTCCATGTATTTTTAATCTTGTTCCTGTAAAAGCACGGAAAACAACCCAATCTCCCTCTTGACACCACGCACCTGACGAAAATTTCTTTTTATCATCGTAGCATTCTGCACCCATCTTCATAACAAATCCAACAACAGTAGCTATCTCTTCCGAGTGCATCATGTCATCAGGCTTATATATACCGCCTTTTGTTTTCATTGATATATCAGGTAGTGCAATTAATATTCTATACCCTTTTGGTTCAGGTAATTGAGAAGCTGTCGCTTCTTCTGATTTTTTAATTAAATTTTCTGTAGCAATTTCTGCTTTATTTTTTATAGTTTCGTGCATTTCATTGCTTATAAAGGCTTCGTTTATTCCGCCTTCTTCTTTTTCTTTTTTGCTTGATACTCTATTATCGGTTACTTTCATTTAATCCTCCATAAATCTTTTTTCCATATCAGTCAGTTCTCTTTCTGCAATAGATAAACCTTTAATAATACCTATGAGATGACGATAATCAGAGTAATCTTTTGCAGTTCCCTCCAATAGATTTTCTTCAATCTGTATTTTTTCTTCTTGAATCTTTTTTTTCAAAAGACCAAACTGTGTTTCTGCCATTTTTCTCCCTCAGATATAGCTAGTCTGAGTCTTTGTTTTCAGTTGTTATACGAATATCAATTTCTTGAGATTCAGGTATATTTGCTGTCAGAGATATGTTTGAACTTGCACATCCTGTTACTACAAATAAACTTATTACTGTTAGTATTATATATTTCATTGTTAACCTATACTTATATTAATATAATTATTAAACTTATAAAATCAATAATACAAGAATTATTTATATATTCCTTAAAGAATATTTATACAGTTCTTGATTTACCTTTGTGTAGTCCATGTCTTGCGTGTTGTTTACCTGCTTTAGTTGCATCTCTTTTCTTTTTGTTTGCTCTTGCTAATTTACTTCTGCCTTTTGATGTAGACTTTAATCTATCTATAGTTTTTTTAGGAGCATACACCTCACCAGTTTCAGATGATTTTTTTCCGCTAGGTGTACTCCATTTTTGTTTAGTCCAATTTTTTAAAGACTTTTGAGATTTTTTTAATGCCATTACTTATAGCCACCGCCTGATTTTTTATATCTAGAAGCTAATAGTTGTGCTTTTCTAGCAGACCATTGACCTGCTTTACCACCTTTAGTTCCTGACTTTATTGAATTAAAAAGTTTTTTTCTCATAGTTGGCTTGGTATAGTTACCTGCTTTATTAACAGTAGATTTTTTATTTGCCATTATTTCCTCTTTTCTTTTTAGTATTTAATCATGATTTTTTTAGAAACTCAATCTTCTTTGTATAAGTTATTAAATGTTACATTAGAGTCAGTATAGCTTTCGTGTTCTTCACTACTGTGTATTTCTTGACTAGGCATAAAGTCAGGAGCTCCTTCTCCTGTAACCCATAATGCAGGATTGGTAACTCTTACTCTGTTATTTGGTAGAGCAACTAAGTTTCCTTTCCATTGACCTTCAGTCAAATACAATAGATGACTTTGTTTATGTTGATCAGGACTATCTGCAATATCATGCTCTGTATAATCAACAGTAAAGATATACTTAGCCATATAAAATTCACCATCTATTTTTGCATACCAAGGTGATGATGATGCTCTATCTATTGATATAACTGAATGATGATGAGACATACAATCCCATGGTTGACATAAATGATTTTCCATTCTTTCTGGCCAGTCTTCGACAGGAATATCTGCCATCATTCCTTGTATAGGCATACGAGCCCACATAGCACCACCATGAACATTATTGTCTTCTTCTTCACAACCTGTAAATATAACTTGAAATGATAATGATCTATCAGGCATGCAATTTACAGCTACAGCTAAACCATGAATAAATTCTCCATGATATCTTTCGTGACCAGCTGTAAATTCTTTTCTTACCCACACCTTAAAGTATGGAATATTCGATATCAAATAAGACATAAAACCTCCCTAATTTTATTTATCTTTTTCCGCCTCTTTTTTTACCTTTAACTTTTTTACCACTCATCATGCGAGTTCTTCCTTTAACTGCTTTGCCACCCATCATGCGAGTTTTTCCTTTTGCTTTCTTCATAGTATTATCTCCTTTTTACCATTTAACTTTTACTACCATTTGGTACGATTAGCCCAATATGCCGCAGAACATCTGCCTTTGGCAATGTTTTTTGCATGTCTAGCCTTAAAAGATTTACGTCTTGCTTTTTCTGACTTACTTTTTGGATTTTTTCCTGCGCCTGAAACACCTTGTTGACCAAATCTAATTGTTTTAATACTGCCGTCTTCACACTTAGCTACAACAATATGTGATTTAGTTTTGTGATTAGGAGTTCGTTTAGGTTTATTAAAACCTGAAACCCCTGCTCTTTTTAATCTTGGATCTTTTTCTGCCATTATAATTTTGAGTTTGATTTTGCAAGAGCTATTTGTTTTTGAATTTCAATAGCTAATTTAACACCATCCGCAAATCCTTTTTTATCTGTACTTTTTTCTTCATTTTCTGCTTCAAGAAGTGCTTCGCCAATACGGACACCTAATTCAGTTCCTGTTAATTTTTCTTTAGATTCAATTTTAGCCATTTCTTTTATAATATCAGCTTTAAGTTTCTCTCTATTAAGTTTAGCTTTTTCTTGATCTGCTATTGATTTACGTTGTGATTCGCCTTGTTGTATATCAAGTTCTCTATTTCTTTGCTGAATAATAGGATCTTCCATTTGTTGCATTCTTTGTTGCTGTTGAGCTTCTTGTCTTTTACGAAGAGATAATTTATCTGCGGCTGAAGCAACAAGTTCAGACAATCTTTTTTCAATTTCAGGAGGCATTTCTTCACCAAGAGCAGGTAGTGGTGTACCCATTTCAATTTCAATATCTTTTCTATATTGAAAGGCTAAATGTTCTCTAATATGTGCTTCTGTTGCCATCATAATACTTTGTGCTGAAGGACTTTGTTCAACTAACTGTTGTATTTCAGGATCTTCCATTCCTGCCATATGAACTGCAATATGTGCTTCATGATCTTGATATTCAAATGCTTTAACAGGAACAATATTAACCAAGTTCATATTTTCTAATACAGGATCAGCAGGTTTAATATCTTGTTTGTTTGGAATAACTTTGTCTACGTTTTCAATTCCTAAAACTTCTAACATCTGTCTGTGTAGTTCAGGCATGTCATACATTTCAGGTGCTTGTTGTGCTAACTGAAGTGCGGCTTGATACTGCATAATTCTTTGTGACATTGTTGCGGCGTTTGGATTACTTACAGGAATGACATCAACTCTTCCATCAAAGTCTTTTGCTTTAACAAATTCATCAGGTTTTTCTGCATAAGGATAACTAGGTGAAGTAAATTTAGAAATAATACCACTTAGTATATTAAACTCTTTGTGCATAGATGCATGAAGTCTTGATTGAATAGCACTCATTACTTTCATAGATCTTTCCATGATTGCTAAAGTCGTTCCGACAGGTGCTTCATTATTCATATCATTTACTTTTAAATCACCTAAACTTGCAAACCTTCTGCCTTCTTCAACAATAGTTGTAAGTAAAGAATATAAAGTTTGACTTGGTTCTTTGTATGGTAAGAACTGTATGTTCTCTCCAATAGATCCACCTGGTACATCTACATCTCTAAACTCACCTGGCATAATTGGTGTATCGTCACCTTTTATTCTTAACCCTCTAGTCTTAAGACCTCCTGGTAAATTAGACAATGTGCCTGCATCGATTAGTTGACGAAGTAAGGAAGTTGCTGATCTACTAAGACCACCAATCATATGAATTAATCCAAAACCATAAAAACCAATACCTGGTAAATATTGATAATGAACAAAATGTTGTCTTCTCATTTTCTTAGGATCATTTTCTTCATAGTTTCTTCTTATTGAAAGAATTTTTCTACTAGATTTATCTAAGGTTACAATGTACGGAAGTGCAATGCCTGTTTCTTTTCCGTTTTCCATATCCTCGAAACCTTCTAAATCAAGATCAACTTGCATTTCTAAAAGAGTATAGCGATTATCGTTATCAAAACTTGTATCGCTTTCACCTGTTAGTTTGTTGTATTTATCAGTTATCTCAGTGATATCAGGAGAAGGAGCAGGTAAATCACATTCTTTAAAAAATCCTGAGTACATTAATTTTTTTATTTCGTTTTCAGTTTTTTTCATTATATGAGTTGCACGTTCACAAGTTAACAAATCACTTGCACCATAGCTAACTACAAAATCTTCAGCAGGTACAAAAATTGCACAAGGTCTATCCATCGTTGGATCAAAATAAACTTTTCTAAAAGCTGATCCTGCTAGTGGTAAAGAAAATAATAGTTTTTCTGTTTCAGTTCTATACTCAACCATCTTTTCTGTTAAAAGATAATTCATGTATTCTTTTATTCTATGAGATTGTTGTTCTTTCTCTACATCAATAGTTCCAACAATTTTAGTTTTAACAGGTCCTTCAGCAGGAAATATTTCTGATATTGCTTGTGATTGAAACTTAACTACTGCTTCTGATAACAAAGGATGAAAAACACCGCAAGCACCTGGCCAGGGTTCAGTTCTTTCATCTATTGATAATCCAAGTTGATCTAAACCTGTAACGTAAGTATTTTCCCAATCTGCTCTTGACTCTCTATCTGCATTAAATAATTCTATTAACTCTGATCCTAAAGATGCTAAGTCAGATTCATCCATTACTTCAGCTAAATTTTCTCCAAATCCTGCTTCTAATCCTGAAGGAGCATCTTCAAAATCAATAATCATACTTCCATCATCTTGCTCTAAAGATGGTTCTATTTCTATTTCTATTTCAGTTGCCATTCCATTTAAAGGAACTTCAACTGCGTCAGGATCGATAGGTGTTAATGTTTTTTCTATAGCCATTAGTAATACTGTGCCTTCCTTCTTTCATCAAATGGTTCTTCTTCTTCATCACTAAATAGACTTATAAAACCACCCTGCCTGAATCTTATCAGAGCTTGCGTGCTACTGTCAACAAGGTCATCATGTGATCCATTTGGGAAAGAAGCAAATTCTTCAACAACTTCTTCTGCCCATCTTGTATCTGGTGCCCATACTACACCTGATGCAAATAAATCTGCAACTGCATTTACACGAGCTACTTTATCATTTCCTCTAGTTGGTGTGTACTCTGAAACAGGAATACCTGCGGCACGCAATTCAAATATCAATGGCATACCTGCGGCTTTTCCTTCAACTATACATGCGTCAGGTTCGTAAGTTTTATATAACTCCATAGCTTTTGTTTTTAGTTCAGGAAACTCCAATCTATCTTTGTAAGCATCCAATAAAATTAATTGAGGTGCTTGCCTTCCGTCAAATTCATCTTCTGCATAGAATACTCCCCAAGTAGTACAAGCTGAATAATCTGCTCTTTGTGTTTTTAAAAAAGCTGTATCCCATGACTGTATAATAAATTGACATGGGGGAGGATACTCATCTTCCCAAACTCTCCACCATTCTCTTTTAACCAACGCACCTTCTTCTGAAGTAGGATCTTGTTGATATTGTGCAGACCATTTAGAAACAGGAAGCTCTGCTTTTAATGCTTCAAGCTCTTCTAGTTTCCAAAATTCTGGCCAGAGAGGGTTACCTGAGGGCATTAACGCAGGGAGTTCTATTACTTTCCATTCATCTGAACCACCACGTTTAATACTTGCATCTACAATTTGACCTGTTAAATCTCTTTTGTGCCAACGTGTCATAACAATAACAATAGCACCGCCAGGTTGTAATCTTTGTCTAGGACCTGATGTATACCATTCATAGGTTTTATTAAAAACATCTGAGTCTGCTGATGCACCTTCTTGCTCCGAGTGAGGATCATCAATAATTAAAAGATCAGCACCTTTACCTGTAACAGCACCACCTACACCAATCGCAAAATATTCACCTTTTTTATTTGTATTCCATCTACCTGCAGCCTTACTATCTGCTTGTAACTTTACTTCTCCAAAGATATCTTGAAAATCAGAATCGCCAACTAAATTTCTAACCTTACGACCAAACCCTACTGCAAGTTCTGCCGTATGTGCTGTTTGAATAACTTTCTTGTCAGGAAAATTTCCTAAGAACCAAGCAGGTAAAAGATAACTAGCAAACTCAGACTTCGTATGTCGAGGTGGCATATTGATAATTAATCTTTTTAATTTGCCGTCTATAACATCTTTAAAAGCATCCGCCATAATTCTATGGTGCTCTCCGTTGATGAACGCTGGCCAGACTTCTTTTACAAAGTCTAAAAAATCTAACTTAGCTCCTTCTCTTCTTTTGGCTTTATCATACTCATCTAGTAACTTAAGAAGTTCTTTTTTTTGATCAGGTGAGTAACTAGATAAATTATTTAATATTGAAGAAGGATTAATACCATTACTCATTTTTTTCCTGCTTTTTTATTTCTTGCAAAAGATCTATTAGCGCTTCTTGGTTTAACAGTTAAATTTTTCTTTGCGTTATTTTTAGGATTTCCATCTCTATGATGAACATCTTTAGTGTCACCTTTTTTAACTGTGCCTTTTGCTAATGCTCTATTCCTAGCTGTATTCCTAGAAGCTCTTCTTTTCTTTTGATTTGGTTTACTTTGATAATTGGCGTACTCTCTTTTATAATTTCTAGCCATTTAAATTCCTGTTTTATGTTTATCTATCTATCAAATACAATATTTCTGAAATCTTCATTGCTGTTGCTTTTGTTGTTTTCATATTAGGCTCTACGCCATCTTGATAAGTTACTAGTAATACACCCCATGCATCTTCTGAGCTCATTATAGGACAAGCTATATTAGGAACATTTCTTTCAAGAGAAGTACATTGGCTTAAAACAAAGTTTCCAATAACATATTCATCGCCTTCCATCCAATAACCTGTTGGTAATAGATCAGCAGAATTTCTAGGTTCAGTAATTAAAGGAACTACATTTCTAGCATCTACCCAATCATACAACCATATTGATTCAATGCTTCTTTCAGACCTAAGAAGTCTAGTAATTAAATCTTCTACTTTAATTATTTTTTCAGGATCATTTTCAAATACCTCTGCTATTGGTATTTCAGTATCTTCTTCTACATTTAAATTTGTATATTGTTGGAAACCAACGTAAGCAATAACAGAAACAATAAGAAGACTTGTAATCTTCATTACAAAAGCTGACCAACTTTGTTCAGGTGATATAATGCTTCTTATAGCGTTAATAATGTTTTCCATTTGTTAATACCTTTTATTACTTTTTCAACCAGAAGTTTAACAGCAATACCATAAGAGCCGCAATACCAAAAATATCAAAGTAAGTGAGTGTCATTAAAACTTATCTATTATTAAACCAATATCAGCAGAAAGTTCTTTTGCATTAATTAAAACTTTCTCTGATTTCTTTTTTATCTCTGTAGTATTCTCTAGCAAAGTAGTTTGATCGTGTTTATACTTCTTATCCCAATAACTTTTAGATATATTTTTAAAAAGTTTTTCATGTTCCTCCATTGTGAGGTACTTTTTAAAAAAAATTTTTTTGTGAGATATTAATACATACTCATCATTAAAAGATATTGTACAATCTTCTGCTTTTACTGTCGGACAATTATTTTTTTCTTTCATAGTTTCTTTTCTCCCTGCAAACATTATACATAAAAACAAAATATTTGGAAGTCCTAAGTTAGGGAGGACACTCAGGACTTCCTCGTCAAATAAAGGTAGCAAGTCTTACATTCGAATGCTTACAAATCCCTCATTTAACGAATTAACTTGCAAAAAAGTCAGCAAGAGTATATTCTTTAGTAAGAACATAGGTAGATACTACCTATATACTTACTATACTAGATAGATACTAGTATTAGATAGATACTACAGGGGATTTTCAGAAACAAAAACATAAAAATGCAAAATATTTTTTTTATGCATAGGATTCCTTGGGTTTTTTATGAAAAAAAAGGGGTAACCAACCCTAAAAACAATTAGTGGAGAAAAAAATGGCAAAAAGTCCTACCAAAACAAAAAAGAAAACAGCACCTAAGAAGAAAATAAACAAAGAATCAAGAATAGAACCTCAAAATGCTAAGATTGGCATAGCTATGGGTGTGATATTAATACTACTAATGCTTATGGCTAATACATAACAGCATTATTTTGAAAACATTCTGATATTACGAGCAAATTAGTTAGGGGATGCTAGCCATTTTCCAAAATCTCACAGGGGTTGTGGGGTATTGGAGTAAGTATTTACCGCTAACCTTAATTAGACCTTTTCTCTGTCCTGTAAGAAATCAGAGAGTCGTTGATTGTGATGGTGCTAGTCAAGATTAACCTTGATCCTTAAGGCTATTTAACTTTGCTCTTAACTCTTGCTCTATGTCCTCTAGAGATCGTTGCTCATCTTTGCTGATTGTGACCTCAGAGAACATTGCAATGCTCTTACCCATCATCTCTAAGGCTCTCAGTCTGTGTGTGTTGTTATCTTCGTCATCTACGATTTTCCACAACTCATTTTCAATTCTCTCCTTGGTCGTGACCTCTCTGACGTGTTTTGCTCTAGACCTATCCGCAATTATTTTATCAACCATAATTGCAACATCATGGTGCTGTGATAATTTCGATGCTTCGTTCCTTATCACCGCATCGCTCATCTTCTCAGTATCATAGGCGTGCCTGTAAGCGTCACTAATACTGCAAGGCTCACCATCGATGCCATGACCGAGTGCCTCTGCAAATTTTAATTGCTTTGGTGTCAGAGATTTTTTCTTTGATCCCTTTTTTTTCCCACCATCAATAACTGTAAATTTATCTTTTATTTCATCGCTCATGATTAGAATAATAATGGATCAGGCTCAGAGTATGCAAGAGTACATCTTCAGAGTTAATGCTGAGTAAGGTCTAGAGGATACATTCCTTGAGGAATAATTAATCGTATAAATATACTAATTAAGTATTGTAATCATGTACGAAGTGTGAGCATATAAAAGGGGTAATTGATAAGGAGAAAATTTTAGACCACCAAATGACGATCATTGAGAAAATCCCTTTAATGATTGTAGAGACATAGTTAGTCATCAGGAGAAACAGCGATGCAAGGGTTTGGAGCAAGGTCTGAATAGTATGTCGTATCGTCATTAGAGACAGGATGCGAAGGCGTGACAGAAAGTAGTAGGTAATTGTTCTAGGGTTCTCGAAAGAGACTAATTGATCCCCAATATCTGAGTATTGTTAAGGCGTAGGTTTAAAGACCGAGTTGAGGCGTACAGGATATCGCATGGTGTTGCCTACTGATGACCGAGCATGGCTCGGATATCTCTTCGGAGATATGACTTCGCACCATGGATAAAAATAAATGAAGTCGAAACAATTTAAGTTGGAGAGGAAGATAGTCGTTCTGATGGTCTTCCTCTCTGCTTATTCAATTTGTATAGGTGCTGATAATCAGACCTACAGTTCCGATCACCTGACTGTGATCAATAAAAAACGAGTTAAGAAAATGATAAATAAAAAATTAATAAATGAGTTCGAACACCTAATCGATGTGCAAGACAGATTGTACTCAGACAAAGAGAGGGATAGCAATTACAGAAAGATCATAATGATTGCCACCATCTTGATGAATGATGCAAAGGTGAATGCCATCCCAAGATCAATTATGTTCAATCACAAATACTCACTACAAAGTTTGGTGAGATCAGGCGAAGTGAGGGTTAGCTAATGGATAAGAAAATTCAAATCAATGTTACTGAAGATCAATTAAAATTAATTCAATACTTCATGAAAGAAATGCCTCAGGAAGATGATGCTCTCTTTGAAGAGTTTGAGGACTACATCGATGCTCGTTGCATGATGATGGATCGTAAAGAACAGATTGCTCGTGATCTCGACAAACTAAATTCATCTTTGGTTGAGTTTGGTAAACAGTCATGAGGAGATTATCTTTCACCGAACATAGAAACTTATGCATGACTTTGAATGCACTTATGATTGGCGGAATGATCATCGTGTTGTTCGCCTCATAGCAAATACTGTATCTGAAACAGGGGAATTTATTTCCCTTGTTTTGGAGCTGGTATTCTAAGATCCAGTTTTTTGAATTGTATAGGTACTTAGTCACGCTGTGTGATTGAGACCTAACAACAAAATAATAGGAAAAATAATATGAGAGTTATATCAATGGAAGAAGTATTTAATAAATCAAAAAGAAGTAAATCAACAGAGAAATTCCTTAAGGAATATAAAAAGGAACAAGAAAAGCGATCCGATCTTCAAAAGGAAGAACACCGCAATGATCTAAAAGATGCCTTCGGTGAGGGTAAAACAATAGTGAATGTTCTGACAGGAGAAAAGATAGAAATATAAAATTCTAGGAGGTTAGATTATGAGACAAGGATATCACAAAAAATATTATCCAAATGGTGCAAGCTATGAGGGTAATTATATTGATGACAGAAGGCATGGGTTTGGAATTAAAACTCATGCTGATGGAACAGAGATTATCAAGTTATATAGGAGGGGAACAAACGTTCCCCTCTCTTAAATTGTATAGGTATGTGATCACATGGTGTGGTCATGACCTTAACTAAAAGAGTGAGTAAAAAATTATGAATGATAATATTATACCAACGAATATTTCCCAAGCTACTGAAGAGATAGTAGGTATTTGGGAAGAAGAAATATCTAATGGAAACTACGACTACGTTCCATGTCTTAGAGGTGGTAGAGGATGCGGTAAGACTTACGCATTTGAAATGATGGCTAAGACTATGGCGGAAAAGAAAGGACTAAAGTTTATCGGTAAATGTTCCTTCCCAAAGAAAGGTGAGTTCGGATATCAGATAATCACAGCGTCTACTTTATCTGCAATGGACATGGGGTTACCTGATATTGAAAAGATAAATATAACGAAGGATCGTGAACAAAAGATTGTTGAGTTTGCTTTCTCATTACTACTACCTATCGGTGGATCAGGGATGTTATTCTTTGATGAAGTCGGACAAGGTGGTGATGATGCACAGAAGTTCATTACACAAATCATTGAGGCTCGATATTTCAATGGTTATGTATTCCCTAAGGAATGGTTAGTCTGTATGGCTACTAACAGGACTAAAGACAGAGCATCATCAAGAGCGATGATCTCACCATTGGAAGACAGGATATCAAGTATGTATGACTTAGAAGTTGACCATGCTTCATGGATCAATGACTTTGCTATACCGAATGGTGTGCATTCTGATATCTTATCTTTGGTTCAGCTAATGCCAAATGTATTAGATACTTTTGATGCTACACCTATCGGTAATAAATCTTGTTCACCAAGGACTGTAACGAAATGGTCAAATCTTTATAAGTTAAACTTCATACAGGGGTTAGATGATAACACCATGAGAAGGAAGTGCATCGAGACTGTTGGCAAAATATTTGCTGAAGAATTTATGTCTTTCAGAAATCTTATCAAGAATGCACCTGATCATAATCTAATACTAAATGATCCTGACAATGCACCTCTCATTGAGGCTTACAATAGTGATGTCAGATATGCTGTCACAAGTTTGCTGATAAGATTGGTCAGCAAGGATGCAAGTCATTTTGATAATGCAGTCAAGTATCTATCAAGATTTGAAGTACCTGAGTATGTGGTCTTTGCGTCTAAGATTATGGTTCAGCAAAACCCTGATCTGATGCACACAAAAGCATATACAAAAATCGTTAACGACAATGTTCTGTAAGGAGAAATCATGAGCAACATTTTAAATATAGAAAGTAGTTTGAGTAGTATCGGCTACAAAGATAAGTTCACTAAGAAGCAACCATCCTTCATAAAGTTGGACAAAGACTTGAGAAGGATCGTTGAGGAATATAACTCTAATAATAATTCAATTCATGGAAGTGGGGTTACTGTATACAATAATATTGGTTATAAAAATGACTACATCAACCCTGAGAGAATTAATCTTCACAAAAATATTATTGACTCACCATTACTTGATGAGATCAACAATGAGTTTAGATTATTCAGGATCAACATCCAAGAATGGACTGTTCCATTGGGCAATGGTGAGTTGTTAGTTCTTAATGATCATGCTGAAGAAGTTCAGAGAGAATGGGATACTGTTGAGGCATCTTTCAACAAGAAGGTAAAAGAGTTTGTTGATCAATATGAAGAGTTGATATTAGAGTCTCAAAAAGAATTAGGTTCTGCTTTTGACTCTTCACTTTATCCTCATGTTGATGATTTGATGGATAGAGAGCAAGACGTTCTCTGTGGATATAGCGGAAAGCCTGTTTATATCTGCACACAGGATGGTGATCCTTCTTTAGAATATCCTGCCAAATCAGGTGAGACTATAGACCTTCCTCTTTACAGGAATAATGTCCACATAAAATCTCTCGCTGAATTTCAGAGATTGCATGGTGGTAAATGGAAGAAGTTGACAGAGACTATTAGAGGTAAGTTTACTTGCTATCATTATGAGAGTGCAGATCAAAGAGCATTCGATGATGATGTTAGTTTGAATAATACTGTATTTGATAAAGATGCCAAGTACGGAAAAAAGCAAGCAACACTTGAGCAAGTATTTAAGCACAATGACAACAAGGTTTCTGATAGCGTGGCTATTTGGAAAAACCAAGTTCTAAAAGAATGTGTTGATACTCTCAGGACTTCTATCCAACACTTTACCGATAGTCTTCCAAAATTTGAGGCTAAAGGTAGATCACCATCTGAAAAAACTTTCATCAATAACTTGGAGAAAGTTCTTCTATCTGCCGAGCAGAAAAACAAGTTACTGTTCGACAACGATGAAAGACTTGATGAGATAATAAAACGTACTCGTCAATCTATCGATGGTGTTACTTGGAATGATCTTAAAAACAACAAAGAGAAACGTGACGATGTTGCCAAGCAAACAGGTAACGTGAGTGCATTGTTTCCAACCTTAGGAGAAAAAGCTAATGGTAGTTAGTATTGAAAAAGAGCTATTAAGAGTTAGGCGAGACATACTGAGCAATAATGTAAGTTATGCATCTGTTCTAGTACCTCTAACCTTTAAAGAAAAATCTGATGTCGGAGTGATGGCGACAGATGGCAAGTATATCTATTATTCTGAAGAATGGATGACTGACTTATATGATAAGGCAGACTTAGATTATGCAAGAAAAGTTATGTATGTAATTACAATGCATGAGTTGAAACATGTTCTTAACTGCCACCACACAAGACGTGGTGATCGTGATCCTAAAGGATGGAACATTGCGACAGACTTTGCTATCAATAGTGATCTCATAGAAGAGTGCAAGAAGGATATCGGCTACACAGCAGAAACCATCTTTTACAATATGAATGCATTAGTTGATACCAACGGACAGTTCAGGAACGATGATGGTACTTTCAAAAGTGCTGAACATATCTATTCTATTCTTAAGAGTAATCAAGAAGAAGATAGTGATGACTATACTATGCCGATGCCTGATCCTGATGGTGATCCTGATGGTGACTCGATGCCATTGGATAGTTCTTCTTTCGGTGAGGTTACTGATTTTACTGATGGTGATGGCAATCCTGTTGAGGCTAACTCAGATGAGATAGCTGAAGAGCAACAAAGAATAAGTGATGCGATTATTACAGCAAAACAGCAAATGAAAGGTATCGGTGACGATAGCGGATACGCAAGGATGTCTGCTCTTCAAGAGGCACAATCAACGCCTGTTGATTTTAGCACATCTGTTGCTCAACACTTAACCTTTAAGTACAGCACAGATAATGATATGTCCTTTCATAGACCTAACAGAAGATTGATGCACACAGGTGTTTATTACCCATCTAACAAGCCTTCTCATAGCGGAGTGTTAGCCATAGGTTTTGATATCTCAGGAAGTGTCAGTCATCAGGAAAGATGTCTTCAAGCAGAGGCTCTTGAAAATGTTCTTAAATCTTTCCCTCAGATCGAGAAGGTCAAGGTTTGTTACATCAATACAATCGTTCAACGGATCAAGAATAAAGATGACGATGACTTCAATGCAGATGACTATTGGGATGAGTTTGATCTCGTGAGCGGAGAAGAAATAGATGTTCGTGACTTGAGTGGTGGAGGAACAAGAGTTGATCCTTTCTTTAATCTTATAGAAGAAACACAACACGAAGTTTTTCCTGACTGTGCTATTTACTTTACAGATGGGTATGTTAATAGTGACAGGGAAGATAATCCACCTCAATTCCCTGTTCTATGGGCTACAACAGATCACACAGGATGCACACCAAAGTTTGCAGAATGTGTGCAAGTTGATGTAAATAATCTTTGAGGAATAAATACCGATAGTGGGGTGTTACATGCATCCTTTATTGCAAGTTGGTCAGGTACTTGTCTATCAAAAACCTGACACCAATCACTTAAAATTGTATGGGTAATTTTGCCTAATGTAAAAATGAGGAGTTGCGATATGCAATTATATTATAATAGTAAAGGTCAATGGTCAGGTACACAGTCTGATGCAAAGAAAACAAAGAAAGAAAATGACGGACTGTCATTTGAATCAATCAATGTGCCAACAGACAAAAAAGGTTTATTGAATTTTTTAAATGAGCATTCTGTTGGATCAAGTGGTAGCACGAATGCTAGTCAGGTTTCTATCGATCCTGTTATCATCAAGAGTGGTAGTACAGTCAGCACACCTCTTGCTTATGTTAAAGATGATGTAGGTATAACTGAGATAGATAATGTTTATGACAATCTCAGAGATGCTTATACAAGCATTCAAATCATAATGAATAAGTTAGGTCATGTAGCAGATCAAACATCTTTGCTTAAAGACGAGTGTTTTGAGGAGGTATCCAATGGATCATAGAGAAGGTACAGAAGATTTGCATGAGTTGTGCAACAAAGTTTATCCACATACATACAAGGATAAAAATTTATTAGAATTGTATGTAGGTTTAAATAACCTGTTAATGAAACAAATGAAAATAATTAGAGGAGAAACAGATGAGTAAAATTAGTTCGTTTGAATTGATGACCAAAGGTCTTGGTATCAATACTGATAAAGTTATTAAGTCAGGTGTTAGAAGGTGGGTTATATTTGATTACAAAACCAAGTATAAAAAGCCTTTTGTTATGCGTGACTTGATAACAGGAGATCAAAAGACTATTAGTATAAAGACTGCAAAATATTTATTAAATAGAGGAGAAGAACAATGAATATAGGAGATAGAGTGAAAGTAATTGACCAAGAAATTATAGGAACAATTATTAGGCATGATGTTGGTAATAAAGTTGTTATATTAGATGCTGACGATAGTTGGCAAGAAGAAGGTTGTGAGCCTTCCTTAACTTATCATAAATCAGATTTAGAATTATTAGAGGGAAAAGAATAATGGTTAGTATAAATGAGAGTAAGTTTGGTTATAAGTTAGTTGGTACATCACCTAACTCAGGGCTAACAGAATTTGAATGTTCTGTGGAAGACTTCATAACAGAAAATCAAAATGGTTTTACTATAACTATGGATGAAATGTTTGAGGGAATTATAAATGCAAAAGAAAATGAAACGATACATGCTATATCTGATAAAATCTTAGTTAGAAAAGTAAGCATAAATGACAAGGGAGGTGTTAAATGACTGATAAAGAAATGACTGAGCAAGACTACTTGGCTCAACAACATGAGCATGAAAAGTCAATGGATCATTATGATGAAGACGGCTACTGTGAATTTTGTAGCCGTCACAGAGATGATGGTATTCATTATCAATGTTGGAAATAAAAAAGATTTATGATAGTTGATACGCAAAAAGACATCTTTAAAAAGTTTTAGGGAATTCCTTTAATTTCGCAGGAAAGGGAATTCCCTATAAATATTCCTTAAGGACTATATATTGTATAGGTAATGTTGCCTTATTTATTTAGGAGATTAATTATGGGTAAAAGACAAATAAAACCGAAAGGTTCAAAGACTAAAATGTTTTCACACAGACCACAAAGAGCAGAGAATTCTTATTACGATGAGGAAGATCGTAAGCACTATAGAAAACCTGAGTTAAGGGAGGGTGAGTGATGGCTATGGATATACAGGACATTGAATTAGAATATTTTAAAGCACCTAGTTCAAAACCAATTAAAATTTATGTGTTTGATGAAAATAATATGGAAAGAAGAATTATTCAATTAGACGATCTTCTTACATTAATTAACTCAGGAAGATTTAATGGTGACCTTTCACAGGATCATATATACTATTATCGTACAGCTAAAGAACGAGATTGGTATTGGAAAAGAGCAAAGGAATATATTGATAAAATGAAACACTTTCCAAAAGGTATGGATGTGTATTTTTAACAGGAGAAAAAAATGGATGACATGGAATTACACTTAATGACGCAGATTTTCAAAGGCATGGGTGCGAGTGATGAGACTATAGAGAAAGCCTCAAAAGAATACGAAACACACATTGCTTACTATGAAAATTTATCAGAAGAAGATAAGAGACTAGAAATACAGTCTATGGAAACCTTAACAGAAAATATGACTTTTGAAGTTTTCACAAACATGTCTACTTCAGACCAAGAAAAGTATGTAAAAAGGTTAAGAGAAAAATTAAGATTACAATAGGGAGTATGTAATGAAAGTTTATGAAGATAAAGATGCTACGATATATGTAGGAAAACTTAAAGAGATTAGAGCAAAGATTAAATCAAACAAAATTATTGCACTAATAAATAACAAACATCTTGAAGGAGATAATGTTATAAAGATGTATAACAAATAATTGGCTATTTTAAGCCATTTCAAAATTAAGACTGATTTTAAGGCTCATACAGAGGTGTTTTTTTCTAGCATCAAATAGTATTAGAAGGACTACTCCTTTGTGTGAGCGGTAAAATATGAAGGTCAATTTTCTTGTATTGTATAGTGTAAAGTCATATATTGTTACTTTAGAGGATATTATGGGTACTATAATAAATTTTCCTGATGGGAAAGAAATAGATACAGAAGATAAAAAAAATAAGACAGAGATCATTCATGTGGTCGGAGAGGAAACGTCTATCTTATTTGAAAAAGACAAAGTCATACTAACATATCCACCGAATGGAATTAGCAAAGATGAATTTTGGATGATGGTATCATCTGTTGTGTTTTTGTATAATGAAGAAGAAGGCTACGATGATATGCGTATGTTAGTTCTTAAAGATGCAATAGCATCAGGTTTTCCTTTTGCTATGAATTATACAGACGAAGAAGAAGATGAGTTCGTCATAGAGTTTGATCCTGATTTTGATTTAGATTAGTTGTCTAGGTAATATTGCCTAATATCAAAGGAGTACAATTATGTCTTTAAAAAAACTATATAAAAAACTAGAAACAAATCTCATGAATGCAAGAATAGAAAGATCAATGCATCAAGAAGTGTGGAATGGTATTGAAAACGATCCTGAAGATATGCGTAATGAAAGTGAAATAGAAACACTTGATCGCATATTAAATTGGGAAGAGTTCAATGAGGTTCGCTAAGATACCAAGAGATGAACAGTTGAGAATAGCAACCCACACTCTTAATAATAAAATTATAGATCATTGTCATACTTTACCTAAAGAAGATTCAATGATGGTTATGAAAAGATGGAAAGATTTATTAGTAAGTCTTGACTATAATATAATTTTCAAGTAGGTTCATATTACTCATTTTTTAGTTTCCCCTCACTCTTCGGAGTGGGGGGTTTTTTTTTGGTTTTTTTTTAACGTGCAAAGGGTTATACAAGGAGATCTAAAAGCGTGAGAATCCCAGCTCCAAATTTCCTTGGAAATATTCCTTAAGGATTATTTATGTTGTGGGTAAATCATCAGCAAAACTCCAATCATATACTTTGTCGCCTCTTAGTGAAAAACAACCTGTATAAGGATTGTGACTTAGTAATATTGTTTCGCATTTGCCAAGCCAAGACCATCTGACTTTCCATATCTTGGCTAAAGGTTCTCTTGTTTCTCTGTCTCTATGTATTGTTATTCCATTATCTGCTTTAGCAAACCAAGACATTGATCCACCTATCTGCATTCCTTCAGGAATATTTGTGTCTTGAAGTTTTGATGGATGGGCAACGAAGAATATGTGACAGTCATTTGATACTGCCCAATTCTGTACCTTTGATAACATGTTAGATATGCCTTCACTCATGTTAGCATTTTGTTCAGGCTCAATCCAATTATATGGATCGATAACTAAAACCTTTACACCAAACATTACAGACTGTGATGCTACGTCTAACACTTCCTCAATCTTTGTAGACCTTCCACCTGAGAAATCTTGAAAGACAAAATGATCATTAATAAAATCCATTGTTGCACCTAACTCTTCTTGATTTATTTTTTGTGCATTAGGAGTATCAAAGAAAACTTTTTTAGATATGTGATTTGTTAATTGAGTAACATGCTCTGCCATTGGTTTTTCAAAAGAACAATAACAAGTTTTAAGACCATAAGTTTTTGCCAAGTACACACAGCAATCATCTACAAAGTTTGACTTACCACTTGATGGCAACCCTGTGACTACAGTCAACTGACCTTGTGCTATCTGTAAATCAACTGCTGAATGTATTTGATAGCCTGTTGGTTTACCTTCGTCATACAGTTTGTCAACTTGAAGTCTTATATCATTTGCACGATACAACCCTGACACAGGATATGGTTTAATTTTTTTCAACCTATCTTTTAAAAAATCCACACCTTCCTTTTGTAAACATTCGTTTGCATCTTTGTATGGAGATAAATCTAGCATCCAACATTTACCACGACCTATTCTCTTAGCTAGTTCTTCACACAATGCTTTTCCCTGATCATCTGAATCGCCACTAAATATTACTTGTTCAACATTGTTTAACTTTTCTCTTGCAGACCAAACATACTTATATTTAACATCTTCATCAGGAGATTTTTGAGATTGAGATACACCTTGAGGAGCTCCATTCGGAACACTTACTACACCGTAGTTACTTTCATCATTTAAAACACTAAGCCAAGTTAGTGCGTCTATTTCTCCTTCACATATAATAAGCGACCTTTGATTCAAAACATTTTGAATATTAAAGAATTCGTTGCAACTTCCTTCTTGGCTAAAAAGTTTGTCTTGATCAGCAGAACGCCATTTAATAGAAGTTATTTTATTCTCTTCATTGTAATAAGGAAAGCCTACTCCTTCTCTCTTTCTACCTTGAAAGCTATATAAATTCCTCAAGGAATATTTATTAATTACATCTTCACTTAAACCTCTGTCTTTTAAAAAAGTTATTGTTTCTTTATTATGTTTAAAATTTTCTAAATTTATTTCCCTCATTATCTCTTTCACCTTTACTTGATTTATTTCTTTTGATTTTTTTACAGTATTAAAATTTCTTTCTGTACTAAAGTTTTTAGATAGACCTCCGCTCATTCCACAATGATGACAAAAATATTTTATGTCATTTCCTTCAACATTTACTGCAAGCTCTTTCTGATGTTTGTTGTGTTTTTTTCTTGATTTATGGCAAGAAGGACAATATATCCTATGCTGACCTTGATCTAAATACTTTACTGTTTCTGATATTATGTTTTTTTCTTCCATCCCACCTCTCATTTTTTTAAATTATATTATACTTATGTTTGTTTGTACAGAATGTCTACATTATTTATTATTAAATGATTATATAATAATATATTGACATACTATATACATATCTATATACATACTTATAAAGGAAGCGAGTACGACTTGGACTGTATACACCGATTGGTTAATAGCCATGTATAATACAATTAAAGGGGAGATAAAACATTTGCGTAGTCATCTCCCCACTTCTGATACATTAAATGGAGATACTAATGAACAACAAAGAACAATGGACTATTGAGAGAGATAAAGAACCACCTAGAATTTTTGGTCGTGGTGCAACTATGAAACACAATATACCTTTAGAAGACTTGAGACCTCCTTATACAGATGATAAGGGAAACTTAAAGAGGGATTGTTTGAAGTTAGAATGCGATCCTGAGACAAGTCAAAAAAAGATTGGAACTATTAGAGCATTTGTACAAAGGCATATGCAAAAATTAGAAAGAAATGCTAACACAAAAACTTTACCAAAATTTTCTATAATGTTTGGTAAGAACAAAGAAAGTATTTTGATATGGAGAATTAGTTAATTGCATTACACAAACAAAAAAATGATACCTTTACATGTTGTAAGGGGAATAAAACACTCTTGGGAATATAGTAAAGGTGAGGCAGATTTTTCTGTCACAGAGTTATTACAACCACCAAAAGTTAGAGCATTAAAACTTCAACACAAGGATGAATTAGTAGAGGACTATTCAGATACTATAGCGTCTTTTATTGGAACTTCTGTTCACAAAATGCTTGAACAAGCTAACGAGGGTGTCGAAGGTTTAGAAACTGAAATGAGAATTAACACAGAAGTAACTGTAGATAACAAAGATTATGTTATCTCAGGGTGTATTGATCTAATTAATCATAATGAAAATAAGATTACAGACTACAAAACAACTTCTGCTTATGCAGTTATTAATGACAAACCTGAGTGGGATTATCAACTTAATATTTACGCATGGTTATATGCTTTAGCTTTTAATAAAAAAGATATGCCATCTGCTGAAGTAGTAGCTTTTTTAAAAGATTGGAGTAAATCAAGGTCAATAAATTCTAATACTTATCCACAAACTGCTGTATTTACTAAACCGATAATGGTATGGTCTATGGAAGAGGTGGAAAATTTTATAAAAGAAAGAATTAAATTACACGTTGCATCTGCAACTGATACTCAGGACATACAATGTTCTGATGAAGAGATATGGCTTTCTGCAAAAGGAAAAGCTAACAGGTGCGAAGATTGGTGTAATGTTAATCAGTTTTGCAATCAGTACAAAAATTATATGGAGGAAAAATAGATGACTGAAAAAGCTAAAAAGAAGAATGAGTTTAAAGATATATGGGATGTTTTATATAATATAGATATGAAGCCATACATAAACAAAAAAATGGACTTAGATTTTGTTTCATGGGCAAGAATATATACCATTATGGCAGAACAATTTCCTAACTTTGAATGGGGTAATATAGAGTATGAAGGAATGCCATATAAAACATTACCTAATGGAACTGCACAGGTAACTACCTTTGTAGAAATAGACGGAGTTAGAAGAGAGATGACTCTTCCTGTTATGGATAACAGAATGAAAAGCACAGCAAATGTTGATGCCACTGTTATTAATAAAAATGTTTGGAGATGCTTTGTAAAAAATTGTGCAATCTTTGGTTTAGGAATGAGGGTGTATTCTCAGATAGAAGAAGATCTCAATGACATAGGTGCAAAGCCTGATGAACAACAAGGTAAAAAATTATCTGAACCTACTATACCTTTAGGAACATCAAAACCAAAAGCAACTATACAAGCTAAAGATTCCTCAAAGAATATAAAGGAAATTGATGTTACCGAATCTGAAATGTTTTTGAAGATGGTTGATAGCTATTTAAATTCTGAGAATTTAACTATCAAAGAGTTAAATGAATTTTATTCAAATGAAACAAATAACCCTAAGTTTGATAAGCTACAAAAAGAACTTCCTAAATATTACGAAACTATTATAGAAAAATTTAAATCAGTAAAACAATCATTACAAAATAAGGAGACTAACTAATGGCTAAAGTATATAAAAAATCAGGTGGGAATGCATGGTTAAATAAATTTAAATCATCAGATGCCCATCCATCTTTCACAGGAAATGTTTGGATTGACTACGATCAACTACAAGATTTAGTCGCATCTGCTAAAGCTAATACTAATCCTGATGACATAGAAAATAAACATAAAGCATTAGTTAAGACTGCTCTTTGGGAAAGGGTTACAAAAGATAAATCTGATGGAACAGGTGGACAACCATACTTTTATGTTCAACTTGAGGTTGTGTCTGAAGATGATATGACTCCAAAAGCACCACCTCCACCTCCTCCTGTAAATGCGTCACCTAGTAGTGTAGAGCCTGATGACGATCTACCTTTCTAATTATGACCATAAAAATATTACAAGGGAACTCCCTTGATATACTTGGTGATTTAGAAAAAGATTCTATTGATACATGTGTAACTTCTCCTCCATATTGGGGGTTAAGGGATTATGGTACAGCAACTTGGGTCGGAGGCGATCCAAGTTGTTCTCATAAGAGAGACAGTAAATTTTCAGAGTCATGTTCAACAGGTCAAAAAAATTTAGAAGGTGCTATCGGAGATGGTATCTACAAGTCAGAGTGTCCTAGATGTGGTGCTGTTCGAGAGGATGAGCAATTAGGACTTGAAGAAACTCCTGAGGAATATGTCAATAACATGGCAGACCTTTTTGATAAAGTTAAAGATGCTTTGAAACCTGAGGGAACTCTTTGGTTAAACATTGGTGACTCTTATATAGGTGGTGGTAGAGGATATGAATACTGTGATGATGGAACTATTCAACAGAACCATATTGATGCAGGTGTTAAATATGGTAAGCCAACAGGAAAGGTACAAGGTTATAAGCCAAAAGATTTAGTAGGTATTCCTTGGATGATGGCTTTTGAATTAAGAAGAAGAGGTTGGTGGCTTAGACAAGATATCATATGGAACAAACCTAATCCAATGCCTGAGAGTGTAACAGACAGATGCACCAAATCACATGAATATATTTTCTTGTTATCTAAAAGCAAACATTATCACTACGACCATGAAGCTATTAAAGAAGAAGCTGTTGGAGAAAGGTGGGGTAAGAATACTCCTATCAATATGGAAAGAACTAAAGACATAGAAAATCAATTCAATGGTTTAACTAGAGAAAGAAAAATGATTTACGAAACAAGAAACAAACGAAGCGTTTGGACTGTTAACCCTAAACCATA
>Ga0209535_1000737_pt1 | contig 22929 bp, 22 predicted proteins | sample LinPmetageLP28_FD_184041 | JGI IMG/M metagenome (GOLD analysis project Ga0209535, IMG submission 184041) | Marine viral communities from the Pacific Ocean - LP-28 (SPAdes) (version 2) | ecosystem: Environmental > Aquatic > Marine > Oceanic | place: Pacific Ocean | collected 2009-08-22
TAGGAACTAAATAGTTATTACTATAAAAGGAGTGGAAACTATGAAAAAATATTTTATTATATTTGTAACAATTTTTACATTATTCAATGGATTGGTTTGGGATAAACTATTCAAAGGGTATCGTGAATATTATATAGCAACAATCGATTCATTGGAAGACGATAGAGTTAGGTTACAATTAAGAATTGATGAATTAGAAAATGGTTATAGATTAGACGGACTTGATGTTGTTGTTACAATGTATCATCCAGTTAGAGGACAAACCGATAGAACACCAAACATATTAGCAGACGGAACTAAAATCAGAATACACAAGGCATCAGAATATAAGTATGTTGCGGTGAGTAGAAATCTATTAAAGCGTTGGGGTGGTTGGTTAGACTATGGTGACTTTATTGTTTTAAATGGAACAGATGGTAAGGACGGAGTGTATCAAGTCAAGGATACAATGAATGCCAGATTTATTAATCGTATTGATATCTTGGAAAGTCCAGGAACTAAACCATATAAGTTTACAAGTGCTACAATTAAGAAAGCAAATTTAAATGAGGATATAAAATTTATATCGAATTAAAAGAAAGTTCTTGACAACGGAACAAAAATGTTGTATATTAGTATAAATAAAAAGGTTATAGAATTATGAGTAAAAAAGAATATAAAAAATACAAACAATCAGTATGGTATAAGATAGAAAGGTTTTTTGACCGACACAATCATCTAATGGAGTTCATCAGAACAATATTAGCAGTTGTTGTTTTATCTTTACAACTATACATTATCACGAGGTTATAGATGAGTTTTGAAAACTTTTTCGGTGAAGCTGAGTTTAATTACGAAGCAGAGAAACAAAAGTTCATAGACAATATGGATTTTCTAAAAGAGATGTCAGTAGAAGAATCAGTATTATGGAAGAAGTGGGAAGAGTTCAACAAAGACCCACAATTCTTTATGGATAGAGCAAACACAATAGATAGATTAGAAAAGACTATCTGGCAACCAACAGACATTTATAATAAAGAATTAACAATTCAAGAAATCAATTCAATAGAACCAATCGTCGAACCAGTAGAACAAGGTAATCCAAAAGCAAATGAGGATTGGATTATCACGAGAAGACTTATTCACTCAATGGAGTTCACAGCAAATCCAGGTCGTAATGTAAAGTTTTATGTTAAGGATAAAGTATCTGGTAAAGTGTTAGGTATGATTTGTTTAGGTAGTGATGTAACTTCATTAGGAGTTAGAGATACACTAATCGGTTGGAACAAAGAAAATAAATTTAAAGAGGGTAAACTAAACCACACTGCAATCGGAACTACGATATGTTGCGTTCAACCATTAGGTTTCAATATGTTGGGTGGTAAGTTAGTAGCACAAATGGTTACTTCAAAGGTTGTTCGTGATACTTGGAAGAAACTATACGGACAAACATTAGTCGGTATATCCACTACTGCTTTGTATGGTATTCATTCAATGTATAATGGAATACCACAATGGAAAACATTAGGTGAAACCAAAGGTAAGATTAGTTTAAAGCCAGATGATTCATTTTATGATACTTGGCATCAATGGTTAAAAGACAATAGAACAGAAGATTATAAAAGAGTTACAACAGGTAAGACAAACCAACCCGTAACAGGCATTAAACAAAAGATTATACAATTGATATATAAAGAATTAGATATCAAAAGAGCAAAGTATGAACACGGATTCAAACGAGGTTGTTACTTCGCTAACATATATCAAAACGGAAAAGAATTTCTAAGAAGTGAAATCAACGAGGACCAATTGGAAATCAGAAATATGTTTGATAGGGATATTGAATACATTGATAGTTGGTGGAAACGAAAAGCAATCAAACGATATGAAAAACTATTAGAACAAAACAAGATAAAGCCAGAGAAATTATTCTATTCCGGAATGATTAACATCTCGTGGGAAGAAGCAAAAGAAAAATATTTAAAGGATATAGGACGATAGATGAGTAAAAAACAAATAAAAACATTAAACGGATATCAAAAAACAGAAAGACTTGAACAGATAAGAAAAAATGAAGAAGAAAAAGCTAAACTAAAGTCAGTAACAAATGAAACCTATGAAAAGAAATTGGGTGAAAGAGCAGACCTATGGTATAGTGATGTAGTTGCATTCGAAGATAGAGTTTACAATATTGAAATGTCACCAAGACAATTAATGAATTATTGGCAGAACAAGGATTCAAAAGCACAAGTTAAGAAGGGTGTTGGATATATCTTTCCTATATCACCAACTATAAAAAACTCAGAAGGTAATCGAGACCCAAATTATAGAGACTTATCTACAAGACTTGACAAAATTGAATATAATTTAACATCAATAGTCTATGCACGAGATTACAATATTTTACCAGTCTCAATGATTATAAACCAAGATGGACAAAAACAATTTAATTGGTTATTAGCAAAAGATAGAGGAACATTTAATTTTTATTGCACAAAATTAGATACAAAGCAAAGTCTGAAATTTTGGAATAAGATGGTTGAAAGACTTAAAAAAGACGAATACAAAACAAAAGATAAAGTCAAAAGACTAAGAAAAAATATAGAACATTTAATTTCACAAGGTTCTGAGTTTTCAGCCAGAGAAGCAGTTCCAACAGATTTATTTGAAACTTGGCTTGACGATACTTCTTATATAAATGTAAGAGTCAAGCTTGAAACATTTACATCTCATAAGAACGAAATGAGAAGATATAATAACACCACTAATGAGTGGGTGGAACATAACCACATTAGAAATGATATAATCATTCCTTTATGTGTGGAGTATCCAGAACTATATAAAGAATCTACACTCAATAGAATTTATAGTGTTTCTTGTAAACACAACTTATTTATGGGTGAAGACTTCTTAAATGTTTTGAATCCAAAGATTGAATCTTATGAAGAGTTTATACCTTGGTTATACAGCGCTTTACAATTTAAATATAAAAAAGATTTAAATAAAAAGTTACAAATAATAGCAAGGGGTGGAGATGTTAATTACAATAGAAAAAAAGTTGCTTATGGTGAATTATTTGAAAACGAATGTTCATTTGTAAAGAACAAAAAACTTGAGGATACTACAAAAGTTTTTGAAAACAACATAAGTAAGTTAGTTAAAATTTCTGAAAATTCATCACTACGAAAATTTATACAAAAGCATAAAAAAGTAATAACAGACTTAAAGTCAAACAAGGTTGATGTTATTAGTAATTTAGGAGACTTAAAATTATCTAAGTATGATACTTTCTTAACGACTGCTTTTTGTATAGATGACATTTACAATAAGGTTCATAAGAATTTTTCTCTTGAAAAGTTAAATGAAATAACAACTACATTTTTTAATATAGCTATTGATAAGTTAGAAGAAGATGATTTGTTTGATAATTTAAAATCTAAAAATGGTGGTTTAATTAGTAGATACGAACTTTTTTGGAATGATGTTATGTTAAAAACACTAAGTAAAAAGTTAGCACAAAAGAATAATAAATTTGATTCTGATGACTTATTAAATATATCAATTGATTTACTTGATAAAGAAGGACACTCTAAAAATAAGTTTGTTATTTATGATAGAGTAAGTTCTACTGAAGTAAGGGAGTTATTAATAGATTGGGATAATCACCAACTTGAAAAGGGTAAAATAATTCCTACTGAAGAATATTGGTATGGTAATGTTGTAATGCAACCACCACACGATAATGTATATCTTAGTAATAAACCAATAAAAGATTTGGACAATTACATTGATGAGTATTTATTTGATATAGATAATTGTGGAATTGATGTTGACCCTACTATTCGACAAAAAACTAAAGACTATTTAAACACTTGGAAAGCTCAGTTAAACTATAATGTCTAAGTTTTTTGAAAACAATCAAGACAAAGCATACAAGTATAAAATACTCGTATATCCAAACGAAACTTTTCAGAAAGACTTAGAAAAAGATTCTTATGTAGTTGTGTTGAGAAATGTAATTAATGAATTAAATAAAGTTCGTAATGATATTCATTGGACAATACTAACATCAAAGCATGTCAAGAGTTTACAATTTGAAAACACAGAACAATTGATAATCAGTATGCCAAGTTATCCGAACAAAATGAGAACACACTTTAACTCTGATGAAATCTTAAAGGTTATTGATTGGAGAAATGAAGAATATGATATTGTATATTCACATTTACCAGAACAAACTTTAGCGTTAAGTAATTTATTTAAGAACTCTACAAATCTATCACCTAAACTTATTGGTTATTCACATTGGTTTGAAGTAAAAGAAAACTCAAACTATACACCAACAATGCTATCACAGAATTTATTGGGTGTATTAGAAATGGAAGAGTGTGGTGTTAATTCAGAATGGTTAAAAGAATTTACTATTGAAAAAAGTAAGGAACTTTTAAATAATAAACAAGTTGGTAAATTAGAAAAGATTATTCAACCACACTATCTTGGTATTGATGATGTTTCACCAGACCACGAGTATGAACCTAAAACAATTTTATTCAATCATAGAGATAATGATTATACTGGTTATAGTTGGTTCGTAGAACAAATGGACGAGTTATATAAAACAAGACAAGACTTTAAAGTCTTTACAACATTAACAACTCTTGACAGACCTTATGCCGAAAGAGTTAAGTTATCCAGTAGAGAAGAATATCTAAACTTTGTTCGTAAAATGCATATGGGTGTTGGGTGTTTTAAAACTTATAGTGCTTGGTCCATATCAACGACTGACGGATTAAGTCAAGGTGTTCCTTATGTATTACCAAATAAATTATGTTATCCAGAAATGGTTGGGAAGAAATATCCACTATTGTATGATGAAATAGCTTTCTTATCAACGATAGAATATATGTTGGATAATCCCCAAGTAAGAGAAGAAGCTAACAAATATTTAAAACCACTATTACCAGACTTTAAATGGAGTGGTAGAGTATTGAAGTGGTTTGATAATTGGACAAAGTTAGATAATTTAAAAACTATTTCTAAAACTGAATCCTATGATAAAATAGTTAAGTTTATAAGAAGAAGAAAGTCAGTTACAAAAAAAGAAATAATTGAACATATGGGTGGTTGGGGATTACGAATAAAATGGACACCATATAGAAATAGATTAAGAAATGAAAAAGATATAAGATTAACAAAAAATAGATACGAGGTTATTGAAAAATGAAGCAATTAACAGAACAACAAATTACAGATAATTGGACAGACTTACGAACAATTATTAACAATACATTTAGTGGGGATAGATTAGAACGACTCAATAAAATGTATGACGACTTTGAGGACAGAATGGTCGTGGCACCAGCAAGTGCTAAAAAAGCATTTCACAATGCTATGGTGGGTGGATATGTAGAACACATATTACACGTTATCAATATGTCAAAACAAATTAAAGATGTCTGGGTGTCAAATGGAGCTATGATTAATTTTACAGATGAAGAATTAGTATTCGCTGCTATGCACCACGACTTAGGTAAAGTCGGTGACTTAGAGGGTAATGATTATTATATCATTCAAGACAATGATTGGAGAGTAAAGAATATGGGTGAAGTCTATACTCATAATGAAAATATATCTTCATATATGAATGTTACGGATAGGTCATTATTTATTCTACAACATTACGGAATAGAAATGTCTGAGTGGGAATATCTTGGATTGAAATTAGCTGACGGACTTTATGAAGACGCTAATGAAAAATATCTTAAAGGATATAATCCAGCTTGGAGTTTAAAAAGTAATATAGCTTACATCTTACACCAAGCAGATATGATGGCAACTCACACCGAGTATGATGAGTGGCACAGAGAAGACAAAAAAGAATCTGCTAAGGTTGAACAATCAGTAAACAAAATCAAACAAGCAGTAGATACTGAGGTTAAGGAAAAGTTCAATACCAAGACCACAGACGCTAAGGATATATTTAACGAACTATTTGGGGAGGCAAAAAAATGATTTATTTTTTAATATTATTTATTCTCTTGACTTTGGTTGAAAGTTATGTTATATTTAACTTAATGAGAAAAACTGAACGATTAGAAAGTTGGATTGAAGATTATGCACAACGAATACAAGACACTAAACAAGTTTTAGATGAATTAGATAATAAAGGAACATTTAAAGCTGATGATGAAATCGGTGTAGTGTTCACAGCAATCAAAGAAGCAGTAGATGAAATAAACGAAATAACAGAAAAGGAATTATAATGCCAAGAAAAGCAAAAAAAGGTTCACCAAGATATTACTTCCACCAAGGAACAGAAGACGCAATCATTAGACATAATAAAGAAACTCGTCCACATATGAGAGAACGAATTTATAATGAACATATTAGACAACCTTTTGAGAAGTTGGCAGAAAATATAATTCATACATTTAAGTTTTATTACTTTGATGTTCCAAGTGCAGATGTTATGCACGAGGTTGTTAGTTTCTTGTATATGAATATGCATAAATTTACCGAAGGTAAAGGTAAAGCATTTAGTTACTTTAGTATTGTTGCTAAGAACTATTTAATTCTACACAACAACAACAATTACAAAAAACTAAAACAGACTGACGGAGAAGAAGCGACTGATTACAAAAGAGATGCTTTGTGGGAAACCAATAGAGAAGATGTTTTAGAAGGACAGAAAGAGTATATGGATTTATTCGTAGACTATTGGTCCAATAACTTAACTACCGTGTTTAAAAGAAAACAAGATATAGATGTTGCTAATTCAGTATTGTATCTTATGGAACAAAGAAAGAACATTGAGAACTTTAATAAGAAAGCATTATATATTCTGATTAGAGAAATGACTGGGTCCAATACTCAACACATTACTCGTGTGATTAATGTTCTGAAAAAACACCACGTTAATTTACAAAAGAATTACTTAGCTACCGGAAGTATAGAAACTAAATATACTGGTAGTTGGGATATATTGTAAAATAAAAAAGGGGAATATTTCTATTCCCCTTTTTAATTCCACCTTTATTTATTTAGTAATCCGAGTATCACAATTAGTGATATGAATCCAGCAAATCCCGCGTTAGCGAAAGTATTTACCAAACTAATCAAATTACCAACAATATCCATACCTAAGAATCCCCCTACAAATATTAACTGCACGAGAACACCTAAGCCGACTATGTGAAGCAATAGGTCTTTAATACCAGTTACGCCTTCCATAATCATTTTGATTGTGTCTTTCATTTAGTTTCCCCCTTTAATGAATAAAAATCGGAGTTTTTCCGACTTCGTATAATAACTATAAGGCAAAATCAAAAAAATCAACGAGTATATAAATATATATCCCTATTTTTTAACTATTTACTATTTATTGTTAGGTAAAAACTATGGCAAAAGATTACGAAATATTCGAGGGAAAAACCTTATCAGATGTCTTCAAGGACATATATGATAATTCCAAAACCAATAAACAACAATTAGAAGTATTGATGAAAGAGGTAGTGGGATTTATCAAGGACGGAGATACGGCCGTTCAGATAGTTCCTATGCTAAAAGAGTATTTAGAAATCAATGTCAAGAACGACGAACAACTTGTTAAGTTGGCAACAATCGTTCAAAGAATTACAGCAGCTGAAGGAAGAGTATCGGATTCAGGAGATGAGTTCGGTTTATCAGAAGCAGAAAAAGAACAACTGATGAGTGCAATAGAAACAGATGTTCAAGAGTTACAAATCAAAAAAGACGAAATAGAAAGTTCTATCAGTAAGGATAACTAAATGGCTAAGATATTGGACAAACCGCTGGATAATGTAAGTGTTCCAGGTGAGGGTGTAGTCAAGAAAAATGAACTTCGTGCGATATTAAAAAACATATCGGTTCAAGTTCCGGATGCGCAATCAAACTCAAATTTAGAAGTATTTGAAGTTTTAGAACTAAAAACTGATGCCGAAACAAAACAACAAGAAGTTGTTGGTAGATATGTTTATTCTCAACACGGAGACATTGAGGTTAACAATTATAAACCTTGTAATTCTAATATTATTCAATATCCTATGGTTGGAGAATTGTGGTTAGGACTTAGTTATAAAGATGAAAATTATTATTTAGCAAGATTAAGTGATACTGATATTTCAGTAAACTACCAGAAATTAGGAGAAAGTGAAAAAGTAATTTCACCAGGTGTAGATAACACAGATGTAAAAACACCAAAAGAAAGTATTTTATCTCGATTGTTTGGAACTATAAAAAAAGATATAAACCCAACAGCTAAAGCTTTTGAAGAAGGTTCAACACTTATCCAAGGTAGATTTGATAACTATATAAATCTTGGTAGTGATGAAGAGAGTAGAGGTATAATAAATATCAATAACGCTGATATTGCAACTATTGATATTGGTATAAAAGAACAAGTTACTTTTAGTGGAATAGGTAGAGAAATATTTCCAGAAGTAAAAGAAGCAGCAACCATTACAATGGACGCAGACAGGATAGAATTAAATGCAAGAGATACTGGCATTGAAATTGTATCACAAGATAGTATTCTTATTGATTCAAATGATGGTGATATATTATTAGAAGCAGCAGATAGAATTAGATTAAGACCAAGAAATAGTGTTATTGATTTTGAAACTAATGGTGGACAAAAAAGAGATTTTGCAAATCCAGACGGAGATACAATGATGCCTAAGTACGTAAAAGAAAGGGCTGGAGATTTAAGACCATTGGTTGAAATTTTTAAATTAGAATTACAGGCATTACCTTATTTAATATTACCACCAGTATTACCAGGTGGAATACCTAATCCAAGTTTTATGATAGGTATGAAAATTAAATACGATGCGATAAAATTTTATATAGAAATGATTAAAAGATTTATAACTTTAGAATGGTTACCTAAACACGACTTTGAAATGGTGAACATTCAAGAGGTGGTAAAGGAACTTGGTTTAGGAGATTTACCAGGTATTGGCGAACTTGGTGGATTTGATGGCGTTGTATCTGATATAGCTGGAGCAAAAGCTAAACTTGAAATTATGAAAGGTGTAGCAGATGGTATAGCACAAAGTTCACAGCAAGTAGGAGGTCAATTAAATTCAATCGTAGAAAATGGAGAAGTAGAACCAAGTGATTTTATAACAACACTTGATGAGTTTGAAAGTAATCCAGACAACCCACCAATAGATACAACAGATGTAAGAGATATTATATCAGATGGTGCTAATTCAAAAGAATTACAAAGATACTTTTTAAATGGTGGTTCACCAAAATTACAAGAATTAGTAAGAAATGCTGCACAGGGTCAACAAGATGTAGCACAATTAGAGCAAGTAATTAATCTTGCAGAAATATCACAATTAGCAAAACAGGAGTAATAATGAATAAAAGTAAGTTAAAAAATATAATTGAATTAGTTGTCCGTAAAGAAGTCAAAAAACAACTTAGCGAGATATTTATTAATGAAGAAAAAGAAATCAAATTAGCAGAAACGATTTCTAAACCTAAACCTAAAAAGGTTATCAAAAAACCTAAAAAACAATACACAAAAAACACAGCGTTAAATGAAGTATTGAACCAAACCAAACCATTAGGTTCACCAATGGAAGATGAATATCCATCATTGGGTGGTGGAGTATTAGGTAGTGATAATATGGCAGAAGTATTGGGTTATGGGAATTTAGGTCGTGGACAGAATAAAGAAAAAGCAAGAGAAATGGGAGCGGTTGATACAATCAAGAAAGCAGGTGTTTCAGTAGACCAAGTGCCAGAAGATGTTCAAAACGCATTAACTCGTGATTATTCTGGTTTGATGAAAGCAATCAATAAAAAGAAAACAGGTGAAGGTGGGTTTAGACCATAAGGTAAACAATGGCAAGAAGTGTAAAAGAAATAGATAGAAATGATGACAAGTATGTCGGAATAAGATTTCCATTGGATTATAGTCCAGAGGGATTTTTCTATAAAACGAAAACCGTATTAGAACAATCAAAAGCAAATCTTAGAAATCTATTACTTACCACACCAGGTGAAAGAATTTTTCAACCAAGCTTTGGGAGTCGTTTAAAAAATATAGTCTTTGAACAAGGACAAGATATTCCTAATAGAGTTGAAGAATCTATTAGAACAGCTACCGATACTTTCTTACCTTATATCAACATTATAAATGTATTCACTATACAAGAACAAAATCAAGTCAATATTCAGGTTGAGTTTTCAGTCACACTTAATCCAGATGTAATTGAATTATTATCATTTGACTTTAGAATTGGAGAATAAAAATGTCCGACTACGGAACAAATAAAAAAACATTATCAAAAGAAGTAAATTATCTCGGTAGAGACTTTACAGATATTAGAGAAAACTTAATAGAGTTTGCGAAATCATATTTCCCAAATCAATACAATGACTTTAATGAAGCATCACCAGGTATGATGTTTGTTGAAATGGCAGCGTATGTGGGAGATGTATTGAATTACTATGTTGATAACCAATTCAGAGAAACTTTAATTCAATTCGCAGAAGAAAGAAAAAATGTATTGTCAATCGCTCAGTCATATGGGTATAAACCAAGATTAGCATCACCTGCTATTGTTGAGATGACATTTAGTATTGATGTTCCAGCAGTAGCTATTGACGCAAATAATTACAAACCCAATTTAGATTTTGCAGGAAAGATAGAATCCAATTCAACTCTGGTAGCAAATAATGGAACAGAATTTACATTATTAGATGATGTTGATTTTAAAGTATCGAGTTCATTAGATAATATGGAAGTAAAAGCATTACAACCTACATCAGGTAATATTCCTACAAACTTTAGATTAACTAAAAAAGGTATGGCTCAATCTGGTGTAAGAGAAGAAGAAGAATTTACATTTACAAGTGCAAAAGAATTCGATAAAATTATTTTATCTAATGATAAAGTTACAAGTATAGTTGAAGTTACAGATAGTGAAAATAATAAATTTTATGAAGTTCCATTTTTAGCACAGGATACGGTTTTTGAAGATGAAGAAAATTCAACGCTCAATGACCCAGCTCTATCTGAATTTAAAACTGATACACCTTATTTGTTAAAATTAATAAAGGCATCAAGAAGATTTACAACAAGAGCTCGTGATGATAATAAAATGGAATTAAGATTTGGTTCAGGTATTAGTGACAATGCAGATGAAGAAATAATTCCAAATCCAGACAATGTCGGTTCAAGGTTAGGTCTTGGTGTATCAAGATTAGATGAGTCATTTGACCCAAGTAATTTCTTAAAGACAAGAACATTTGGATTAGCACCAAGTAACACAACACTTACCGTATCTTATAATTGTGGTGGAGCAGTAGAACATAATGTATCAACAAATAGTATAACATCTTTTAATAGATTAACTTATACAAATACTACACAAGGTTTAAGTGCAACTACATTAGCTGCGGTAAAAGCAAGTATCACACCTATTAATGAAGAACCAGCTTCGGGTGGAGCTTCAACAGAAACCATTACAGAAATAAAACAAAATGCATCTGCTTACTTTAACGCACAAAATAGAGCAGTTACAAAAGCAGACTACATAACAAGAGTTTACTCTTTACCACAAAAATATGGTAATGTAGCAAAAGCATTTATTGTTCAAGATGAACAATTAGAACAGAATGGACAATTAGTTGTTAATGATGGATTAGTAGTTGATACGAGAAGTCAAGGAACAGCAGTTAAAAATCCATTAGCACTAAATATGTATTTATTAGGATACGACTCAACCAAAAGTTTAGTTAGATTGAATAGAGCAGTAAAACAAAATGTTAAGACTTATCTTTCACAATATAGATTATTAACAGACGCTATCAATATTAAAGACGGATACATAATTAATTTTGGTGTAAAATACAATATTGTTACAAAGAGAGGGTATAATAAAAATGATGTATTGTTTAGAACAATACAAAAAGTAAAAGAATTCTTTCAAGTAGAGAAGTGGCAAATGAATCAACCAATTATATTGAGTGATTTAGCATATCAGATTTCTACTTGTGAGGGTGTAGTATCATTAGTTCCACCAGCAGAAAATAATCCAAACAATGAACTTATACTTATTGAGAATAAGTTTGAAACAGGTCTTGGATATAGTGGTAATACTTATGATATGTTATCAGCTACAAAAGACGGAATCATTTATCCATCATTAGACCCAAGTATATTTGAATTAAAAAACCCAAATAGCGATATTGAGGGTAGAGTAGTGGGAGATAGATAATGCATTATTTTGAATTTGGTAAAAGAGATACAACACTTTATTCTGGTGGAACAACAGCATCAAGAAATACTGGTATTGATGAAATATTGGAAATTAATAAAGTTGTAAACAACAATGGTACGGTAGGTAATGTATCAAGAGTATTGATTGACTTTGATTTAAGTTTTATCTCTAAGTCTATACAGGACGGGAAGATACCTTCTACTGCAAAATATTATTTAAATTTATTTGACGCAACTTCAGAAGAAGTAGAAGTTGAACAACCACTACACGTTTATATGGTTAGTGGTAGTTGGAAACAAGGTTCAGGAAAACTTGACCACGACCCAGTAACTGATAATGGAGCTACATATCAATATAGAAACCACGAGGCAAAAACACCTTGGGTAACAGGTTCAGTATTGACTGAAGGTGGTTCTTGGTTTACTGCGAGTAATGGTCAATATGAAGTTAGTTCATCTTATGATTTAACATTTGATAAAAAAGATGTTAGGGCAGATGTAACAAACTTGGTAAACAATTTCATTTACTCAAGTTCAGTTTATCCAAACAATGGATTTATCGTTAAGAGAGAAGATAGTGGTTCTTATGGAAACAATCACGCAACCGCAAGTTTTGATTTCAATACAGGACAAGAGGGTGATAGTTCAAGATTAGGAAACCTAAAATATTTTTCAAGAGAAACACATACAATCTATCCACCTAAGTTAGAAGTTGAGTGGGACGATTCATCTTGGAACTCAGGAAGTTTATCACCATTAAGTTCAACAGACTTAGAAAGACTAAAAGTTTATTTCAAGAATATGAAAACAGAATATAAAGAAAAATCAATTGTAAAATTTAGAGTCGTTGGTAGAGAACTTTATCCGTCATCAAGTTTCAGCGCAACACCAAGTGAGTTAGGTGTTAAATATTTACCAAGCGCTTCAGTAGAGTATGAAGTAAGAGACGCTGATACTGAAGAAGTAATCATACCTTTTGGTAGTGGTTCAAGAGTTAGTTGTGATTCGGACGGAAACTTTTTCCGAGTTCAAATGAACGGACTACAAGCAGAAAGAGATTATCGTTTTTGTATTAAGGTTGTTAGTGGTAGTGGAACAACAGACGAACAAATAAACTTCTATGATGACAATTATGAATTTAGAGTTGTGAGATAACAATGCCTTATTTACCAAGTGAAGCAGCAAAAAAATCTAAAGTATATAGTAATATACTTAATGGTCCTGAAATAGAATATCAAAAGGAAATAGACTTTTTAAAACAACAACAAGCTATTTCTGGTTCAGTAGATGCCAATACACCACTTAGAGATGATGAGGGATTTTTAGTTTCATTTGAGGGTGAAACACCAGGTGTTTCATTAGAAGAAGAATTTGAACAAGTTCGTTTAGAAAATGCACAATACTTTTTTGAGGGAGAAATTGACAACGAATTTACACATTACTTTCAACCAGAAGCAGACGAAGAAGAAGATGATGAGGAAGAAGATAATACTACTGAAGAAGCAACAGACGAACAAGTAGAATTCCAAATGACAAAACGAGATAATCTAATTCAAGTTATGAATGTTTATTTTAATGAAGAATTTACACCAGATATATCAACTGATAAATTACACTCACTATTAAAGGAGTTTTTTAATATAGAAGGTAAGAGACCACCATTGAAATTGAAGGGGTTCATTGGAAATAAAAAGAAATATAAAAACGCTGAAGGTTGGGAAGAATTCAGAAAAGATAAACTTAGTGTTAAAAGATTTACAAAAAAAGGAAAAAAGAAAAGACCAGGTGGAGGTCGTGGTCATAGACACAACTATCGTTCTTTAAAAAAAGATTTAAACTCTTATCAATATGATGAAGTAATTAATAAACAATTATATCATACCAAACGAGGACAAGAAATTTGGTTACAATTAGGTTTTCCATACCAACCGGATGAGGCATAATGGCATTAGAATACGGATTTACACAACAAGAAAGAAACCAATACTTTAATCCTGAAAAGGTTTATAGTAGTTGGGGAAAAGACTTTGAAAGCGATTTTATGGTTCTATATGTTTATGATATGGAAGATAATTTTCTTATCAGTAAAATTATGGGTCTTAATGAAGTTAACTTTCAAAATGACGGAGATTTTATAGACCTTGATGTAGGACAACACCTAAGAGATTTAGGATTTAGTGAGGGTGATTATAATGTTACATATAAGTTTCTTAGAAGATTAGCTGGTAGAGAAACTACTCAATTTGTAGATAGTAAAGGAATAATCTTTGAAGGACAAGTTGATAGAGATGTAGTAAATGATGAAGTAAAGTTTTTTAAATCTACCGGAGATGAATCAGATAAGAGTAGTCGTGAGGAAGTATTCATAAAAGAAATGAAATACAAACTTGTAGAAACATCACCAGACAGAACAGAATTTATATTACAACTTGATGATAAAATAAAAAATTTAGAATATATGCACGAGTTTGCAGAAATGGGTGAAATGATTCAATACAAACCAGTAAGCAGACAAAATATGGGTTCTATAAAATTTGAATCTAAAGACCCACAGGTTTTAGAGTTTGATATAGACCCAACAGATAGAGGATTTACACAAAATATGGTAGGTGGCCAAATCGTTATACCAAAACTATATAAAGTTGATGGAGATGAGGATACTGATAATAGTGATATTGTTATAGATGATGACGATAAACCAAATTTACAAGAACTTCTTGGTGATGGAGCAGCTTCTGATTTCAGAAGTGATGGAATATCAACTGCAGAATTAATTCAAATAATGTTAAATGACCCAGACCCAATCGAAAGAGAAATAGCAGACGGAGCATTACAAGAAAGAGCAAACGAGCAATACTAATGGCAAGAAGAGCATTCATAGGAGCAAACAGAAGAACTGACGGAATTCGTAGGAAAACGGGACGAGCAGAAGTAGCACAAGGTGCTCGTTCAAGAAGTACAGGATTATCAGTCCAAGATAATAGCTTTAACCCAATAAGGGTAGATATAACAATACCAAATCCAGGACCAGGAGGAATAAAACCATTACCAATAGATGATAATGGACCAGTTCCTAAACCACAAACCGTAAATGGATTTCCGGTCGATATTAAAACAAATAGACCAGGTCAAGGCGATACAAAAGGTAATGAAATTATTTCTGATGTTGATTTAAAGGAAGAGAAAAAAAGAAAAGATTTAATTTTACCACCACCACCGCCGCCACCAAAAGGACCTTTCATTAAAGACTTACCAGATTTCAAAGAGGTAAAAACGGGGATTGGAGTTTTAGGTTCAGGTGATGTAAGACAACAGGAGATTTTAGGTGGACCAATAAAGATTAAAAAGAAAAAGAAAATTGTTCGTATTAAAAGAAAACCTATTAAGGTAGATGTTAGAAAAGTAAAATCTAAAAGAGGTAATGCCAGAAACAATATTAAAGCAGGTCTTAACAAAGAAAGAGTTCCTAACGGAGAAACAATAATTGAAGTTATAAATGAACAGATAGAAGTTACAAGAAAAACAAAAAAAGTTTCAAGACCGGCACCAGTTCGTTCGGTAATACAAATCGTTAGACCAAGACCAAGTGTTCCAGTTAGAGAAGTAAGACCAACAAGAAGTATAGGTGGTCAACCAATTAGAGTAGCAGCACCACCAGCTTTAGGTGTTCCTTCACCACCACCAGTGCGACAAGCAGTTGAAACAAGACCAAGAGTTGCAACGGCACCAATTAGAACATCAAGACCACAGGTAGCGTCAGCGCCAGTTAGAACAAGAAGAACAAGACGACAAGGTGGGGGTAGATACTAATGGCAAGAGCAACAAGTAAATCAAGACAAGTAGGAGCAGGAACTCGTTCAAATAAAAAACAATCAACAAAACCAGCTCTACCAAGGATTACACCAGCAAGAACACCAAAAGCAAAAGTGGTTGCACCACAACCAAAACCACAGAATATAGTTGAGGGACCAACATTTAAAGGTTCACAAACAATTATTAGACCGGACGGAGTAATAGAAGTATTGGGTCCGGGTGGAGTAGTATTAGAGGAAATTGGTGTTGATGGAAAAATGATTGTTGACCCTATAAAGGACGCAGGATTTGACCCGAAAAACCCACCACCAAGTATTCAAGCAGTAAGAGATGAATTTAGAGAACACGTTGAAAGTGGTAGAGATGAGGCAGGTGAAGTATTTTTTGTAAGTGATGAAACAAAAGCAGCATTGGTCAATGACGGATTGGGAGATAGAGCATTTTCAAAAGATGATTTGGTTAAAAGAAAAGTTATTAAACCAAATGGTGAATTTACCAATAAATATAAACAGGTAGCTGATGAAGTAATTATTAATCCTAACCAAGAACAAGCTAATTTATCACCGAGAGATTATGTTGCTACCATTGAAGAAGTTATAGATAGTAATCGTATTCGTGTTTCTTTATCTTATAATGATGGAGTAAATACTTACGGACATAAAGGTGATGACCAAGTAGCAAATAGGTTTAAGGGATTTAGAGTAAATTATGTAAAGAATAATATAGAACGATATAAAACTTATGTAAAAATTGATTCACAATATTATCTTGTTACTAATAGTGTATTAGGTGTTGACGGGCAACAAAGAATTTTAAAAACAAAACTACCACTATCAAATGATATTGAGTTTGGTGAGGGTTTTTCATTTGTAGAAAAAAGATTACCAGACTATGTTGATAGTGTGAGATTAGTTCCATTTGAAGATGATGTAGATGACGGAATATTTTTACGACTACCAAACTTTAATTCACAAGATAATCCAATAAATTTTCAAGGAACACAATACAACACGCATACAGGATTGTTAAGTGAGTCTGATGAGGATTCAAGAGATATAGAAAGATTATTAGTATCGGGTAGTTTATTAGATGTCCAACCAAATGTAGAGTATGGTCAAACAACAACTGATTTAACAATAGAATCAGACGATTATGGTTTTGGAAACTTTGTTCATTTCTCAAGTGCAGAAACAAGAATTAGAAACTTTGAGAAAAAAATAAAACTAATTGAGGGATATAATTCAGATAGTTCATCATTAGTTAGTATCTCAAGTTCATTAGAAACTATCCAAGAGATAGAAAGAAAAAGACAACGAGTTAAAAATTCATTTGACCCATTTGAACATCATATGTATTTTGAAAGTTCATCTTATGTGAGTTCATCAGCTGGACAATTCCACGATACAACTTGGCCTAAGACAAACTCATCATCACCATATACATTAGCAGCAGTAGGTAGTTCAGATGTTAATACTTGGTTCAATAGAAGAATTACAGAGTCTTCTGATTACGACCAAAGAAATATGAATTCATTACGAAATTCATTACCAGAACACATTTACGCTGATACACAAAATAATGTATTCTTAGAATTTATGGATATGACTGGACAACAATTTGATGAAATATGGACTTACACAAAATCCATTACTGATTTAAATGTAAGAGTAAATAAAATGTCTGAGGGTATATCGAAAGATGTAGCAATACATTATGCAAATGCACTCGGTATGAATCTATATAGTGGTAATGATTTATTAACTTTACCAACATATTTATTAGGTAAAAATACAGACGGAACAGCTTTATATGAATCACCACAGGAAGAGGTAACAGAAAAGATTTGGAAAAGAATATTAGCAAACTTACCTTTCTTTATTAAAACAAAAGGAACAGAACGCTCTCTAAAAGGATTACTAAATTGTTATGGTATTCCAAGTACAATGTTAAGAGTTCGTGAGTATGGTGGACCAGATAAAGGAACAAGAGTAAGTTATGAAATCAAAAGAAAGTTTACAAGAGCAACAGATTTTAGAGCGGCACAATATATTCAATCTAATTGGAAAGCAGCTTCTGACGGATTAATTCCAGACACAATAGAATTTAGATTTAGAAGTCCTAAGTCACAGGACCAAGTAATCTTGCAAAAAGATGACAACTTTGCTATATCATTAGAAGATAATGGTGAAACAGATGAATATGGACATTTAAGATTTACCATTAGTGGTTCAGACGGAAGTGTAAATTACATCACTTCATCAGAACAACCATTTTATAATGATGAAATGTGGTCAGTAATGTTGACAAGAAAGTCAGCAAGTAATGGAACAGAATTTGATGATGATAGTATTTACGCTAGTTCATCATTTGAATTAACTACAAAGTATTACGAATCAACAAGACAAAAGATTTTATATCAAGATAGTCAAAGTATGGAAGTAACATCTTCTGCAATTAATGCGGCATTTACTTCAAGTGGACACGTGTTTTTAGGTGGTAGTGGTAGTTCATTTGGAAATCAATTTACTGGTTCATTAATGGAATATCGTTTATGGTCAGAACCATTAAGTTCAAGTGTATTTGATAATCATACAAGAACACCTAAAGCATATAATGGTAATAGTTATTCATCATCATTTGATGAGTTGTTAGTTCGTTATCAATTAGATGAAAACAAAAATTTATCATCATCAGCGACTTCTTCAAATACTGCACACGACTTATCATTATATACAGAAGCACAATCAGTTGATGTAGATGGATTTACAGGAAACTTCTCACGAACAATAGTAGACCAAGAAAAGTTAAGAGTTCCAAGTTTAGGACCAACTCGTAGAAATGCGACTAAGATTAGAATTGAAGACACAACATTACCACCAGATATAAATGGTAGTGGTTCATTGTTGGTTGATAAAAGACGAGAACAATCTAATGACGATTTTGCACCACTTGACGACCACTCATTAGGAATTTATTTCTCACCAGTTGATGTAGTCAATGAAGATATAATGTATAGTATTGCAGACTTTAATTTTGACGATTACATTGGTGACCCAAGAGACCAATACAAATCTTTTTATAAAGACCTAAGACATTTAAGAAGAGAATATTTTAAACGATATGATATGTCAAATAACTTCTTTGATTATTTAAGAATACTACAATTTTATGATAGTAGTATTTACGATACACTTTTACAATTAGTTCCAGCAAGAGCAAAAACAAGTGTCGGTGTATTGATTGAACCAAACATCTTAGAAAGAAATAAACAAATTATAGGTCAAAGACCAGAATTTGAAAATACATTTTTTGAAAACGCTGGAGAATATGATGAGGGTATTCTTATTACAAGATATATAACGGGTTCTAATGATAATTATTTTGAAACAAGTGGTGAATATACAACCTATGGTGGAGAGATTAATTTAGCATTTTTTGATACGGGTTCATCATTAGGATTTTTAAACAATCGTTCTTTAATGATACTAAATGGTATAGATAAAGGAGGAGAGTATGGAACATTATACGCTACGGCAAGTATTTCTTCCGGTACACATAACAATATATTTACAGAAGTATTACAACCTAATATTTCAGGTTCAAGATTATCAGAAAAGTCTCAGGAAAGAGAATTCTTTTACTCGAGTTCATTGAGTGCTTCTATTGGACCGAGTGTTGCATATAGTTCATCATTCAAAGCATCAGATGTTGAAAGTATGGCAGTATCAACTAACTTGTTTAGAGCATTTTATCAAGGAAATATTTTAACCAGGGACAACACAATTGACGGGGAAGAACCAGTAATAGTTAATGAAGTTGCACCTACCGTATTAAAGACACAAGATTCAGATACAAGTAAATTACGAACAGAATAAAACAATGGAAAATTTAACTTTCTTATATTTATTATTGAAAAAGAATAGTTATATCATATCCACAGGAGCAAAATAAAATGGGATTTTTAGATAATACAAGTATAACAGTAGACGCCATCTTGACAAAAAAAGGTCGTGAACTTTTGGCAAGAGGACAAAACGAATTTAAAATTACGAAGTTTGCATTAGCAGACGACGAGGTTGATTATAATCTTTATGATACAGCGCACCCAAATGGGTCAAACTTTTATGCGGCAGTAATAGAAAATATGCCTTTATTAGAAGCGTTCGTAGATGAAAATCAATTAATGAGATATAAATTAACAACACTTCCAAAGGAAACAAATAAACTTCCTATATTGGAATTACCAAGTCCTTCATTGACTTTCAATGGAGCTGGTATCACACAAGCCGTAACGCCTAACACAAGAAACGCACCTAATGAAACATATACATTTACATTGTTTAATGCAGATGTTGCTAATATATCATTAACAGGTGGTGGTAGTGTAAGTAAAGAACAGGACTTCATTAACGCTGGAGCAACAACACCAGTATTTATGAATGAAGCAGAAAGAAAACGTTCTATATCAGTTGTAGGTAAAAGTGTAAGAGTGATTTCAAGGTCATTAACAACGTTAACAAACACAAACTTGTCAGTAACTGGTAATAGTTCAGGTGCACAATTCACCGTAGCTATCTCAGTAAAAGCTGACCCAAGTAAAGTATAAGGAGTAGATAATGGCATTTCAAAGATTTAATCCAGAAAATGATGTAGTTGAAAACCAAAGAACAACCATATCAAGTGGTTTGTGGACGGGTGGAAGTTCAACTCTTACTGGATTTTTTACTCAATCACTTAATGGAAATATTACGGGTTCAGTATTAGAATTATATAATGTAGACCCAAATACAGACACAGCTGCAGAAACACAAATCGCAGTTGGATATGCAAATGTTCACGGAAGTGGTTCAGCAGGTAATACAACTAAACTAACAACTGGTGGAAGACAGACAGCAGCTCTATATAGACAATTTAGAAATGTTATCTTGGCACCAAACACAAATGAATTTTCATTTACAGGTGCAGCTTCATCAAGTGATGACTTCTACTTTATCTCGTTTCAAAGAGCAAGACAAAGAGAAAAGATTGACCCAGGTAATTGGGAATTACAATTAACCGGTCAAATGGCTGGTAAAGCAGCAAAGATTCAATTAATTGATGATAGTGGTGCTGGAAATAATCCACTCGTAAATGAAGGTGGTAGAGTATTCAATGTTGTTAGTGGTTCCATTAATGACGGAATCAATACAGCAGCTACAAGTCAACCAGGTGGTGGATTAGGATTATTCTATCCAGACTTAGGAATTATATTGTTAGACGCATCTCAAATGGAAGCGAGTGGTGGTTTAGCAGACCCAGTAAATCCAAGAAGTTCAGATACTTTTGATAATAGACCACAAAAGTTCTATAACTCAATTAAATCAGGTTCAAGTTTCCAAGCAAGAAGAGAAGAAGAAATTAGTTCAACAAATTACTTTATTAGAGCAAATAATAAAGACTTTAATTTTAGTTCTAATCCAACTTTCTCTACTGGTTCAGACGGAAGTCTAACACAAGGAACTTTCTTTAAAGACCCTAAAACTTTTATTACACAAGTTGGTCTTTACAATGATGAGAATGAGTTATTAGCGATTGCTAAACTAAGTAAACCATTATTAAAATCATATTCAAGGGAAGCTATTATTAAAGTGAAACTTGATTTTTAGGACAAACTAATGTTCAAAAATCTTGACTTAGATAACGACGCAACTATAAAGTCCTTTCAATCCTTTAAGAACTTTACATTCACTAACAACGATAGTGGTAGTGGTGTATTTGCTATCAAAGCTCGTTCAGGTTCTAAGTTTAATTATGTCAGTTCATCAGACGCAACCATAACAATAACAACAGGTTCAGTATCAACCAACTTTTTTGGATTACCAACATATACTATGTTGCATAATTTATTTTATTCTAAACACGGAAGAGAATATGTAAATACTGGTTCTATGAATAGAAACCTACACAACTCAGCATCAGTAATTAGTGTAGCGAGAGAATTGTATGGTGAAAAAATAAAACCAGGTAGTATTGAACTATCAGCTACGGTTGGTGGACAGACATTTGATATCAGAGATGACGGGGAAGGTAATCTATATGATAACAATCACTCAGCAAGTTTCTCAACATTCAAAACAAATAATTTTTTAAGTGGTAGTTTAACTACTGCCGCAACTCGTGGTAGTGGTAGTGAGGTAGGAAACATTTTCTATGAACAAGGACTATTAGTAATGACCGATACAGGTTCATATAAAGATGTTGGATTTGGAACTTCATATAGTTTAGATTATAAAGCAACTCAAACTCACTATCAATATGAATATCGTGTAAGAGTAAAACCATTTGAGTTCAACACAACTACAAATATTAGTATTACACCAGATAGAAGTGGTAGTATTACAATGGCTGAGGGTGTTGTATCTATGTCCAATTACTTTGGACCAGGTGACCAACCAACAGGACAAGGAACAGGAAGTTATGCTACATTTTATAATGCAGCACCAGAGGCATTAGGATTTGTAACTGAGTCTAATTTTAAACCTTTTGTAACTGATATTGGACTATATAGCGAAAATAATGAGCTCTTGGCTCACGGAAAACTTGCTAAACCTATAAAATTATCAGACGACATTGAAACCAGTTTCATAGTCCGATTTGATGTCTAATTTTTAACAATCTTATATTTATTACTGAATAAAACTCAACGGAGAAAACAATGTTTCATTTTATGAAAAAAATAGTTATGACAGCAGTTATGTTTGGAATGGTCTTTGGACAATCACCAATCATAAGAGTAAAACAATTAGGTAATTGGGATTCACCACAAACTTGGTGGAAAAACTCAGTTACTCAAGATTTAGATGATTTTTTAGCACAAGACACAAACAATCAAGCTTTTG
>Ga0209535_1000739_pt1 | contig 22893 bp, 37 predicted proteins | sample LinPmetageLP28_FD_184041 | JGI IMG/M metagenome (GOLD analysis project Ga0209535, IMG submission 184041) | Marine viral communities from the Pacific Ocean - LP-28 (SPAdes) (version 2) | ecosystem: Environmental > Aquatic > Marine > Oceanic | place: Pacific Ocean | collected 2009-08-22
GTCTTGTTAGCATCCAAAGCACCTACAAACAGTATATTACCGCTTGAAGAGGCATCTGCTACGAAGGCGTGTGTGATCGTGTTGCTGGTTCCGCTAGACGCTGGAAACTCAATATTAGCTGAGTTAGAAGCTACCTGAGCATCCGTGCTAACGGCTGGAACTGTCCAAGCTGATGCGGCTACCTGTTGTCTGGCATAGTTTCCAAAGGTAGCCTCTGTCACACTGCCACCCTCTGCACTGCTGACAGCGGTGGCAAGGCCAACATAAATGTTGTCGCCGGGGCTAGCAAAGCTTTCCGTGTTATTTTTAAACAAGAACTGCAATATTTCGTGTTCGAGATAGGTGGTTGCTGCGTTTGATGTTGCCATAATTTACTCCTTATGTACGCTGCCTACGAGGCAGTCCCTGTCTATATGCATCGTCATTTTCCCTTGCTTCTGCAAGATCCTTTAGTCGATCAAAGCTTTCAGTATATCGACTTTGACACATGGCAATCATATCCTGTTCACCCTTCATGTAAATATATGCCTCTATTAAAGAGCCATAAAGAAGGGCATTAGGAGCGTTTTCACTGAGCCATGTATAACTTGATTCAGACCCCGCAGTTATGCTTGTTGGTCTATAAAAATAATGTAGCTCAACCGTATAATTTGAATTAGGGGTAGGGCCAACTATGAAATTGCCAGTAACATTCCCACTTGTGTCTGTTTTATCATCAAAGGTTGCATAGTATTTTGGAACGCCTGTTGATGTTCTGTTTGGATACGCCTCTCTTATGAAGTTTACGTCTTTCTCCAACAAAAATGCCTCAGATCCTGACGTAGTTATAAATAGAGAAAATGGTGCTAAAAAATCTGTTGGCATAGATATGTATTCATCACCAGACGAAAGGGATGATGTTGCGTTTTTTCTAAAATTATCTAAATCAACACTTTTTAGTATTCTCTCTTCTGCCAATCTAATAAAGACAGGCAGATTTGTTACGAAATTAGTCTCTGTATATTCCGTAAAATCTTGTATTGCTGTCTTTAGTTGTGCGTATGTGAATGACATTTGCTTCTCTTATGCTAATGGCGTAACAGGGCCAGCGCTTGCTAAAGAGCCGCCCCCACTCGTGTTGCCTGTAATTGCCGTATCACTAACAGTGAATGTGTAAGTATCCGAATCTACTTTTGTTATTGAGTAACCAGACGCGCTTTCAACTACAGACTTTGTTATACCATCAAAGTTGTCCACACCTCTAAATCTTACTGTATCAGAGTTGCTTCTTCCATGATTTATCTCTTTTACGGTTATTACGCTAGACCCCGATGAACCAGTTGTAAATGGGTCTCCGCCTAACAAAGAAATTGACTCAGGCTCCTGTCTGTCTGGCCTTGGGTTTAGAAGAGATTGTGGATCATCTATCCTAACCCTGCCAAGAAAATTTTGTGGCTGATCAGGATCGACCACATCATAACCTACACGAAAACCGTTTTTAACACCGTTTTCATACTCATCAACAAGTTGATCTAACCGATATCTAAACCCGGTTTTGTCACAAATGCCGAAAGCGTATTTTCCACTAGCATTAGCCATCTTTTGTACCCGCGTACAAATTATCAAAAATCTGTGTTGTATCTAAAGTATAGTCTAAATCTGATTTAGAGTAGTGTAAATACTGAGACGGCAGGAAGTCTGGTGGCCCTTCACCAGTTTCAAACCATGCTGGATGAGTTACCCTGACCCTATTATTTGGTAGAGCGACTATGTTTCCTGTCCATTTCCCAGCATCTAAAAGTTCTAATACATGACTTTGCTTATGCTGGGCTGGATCATCTGCTATCTCACTATCTGTGTAATCAACAGTAAAATAGTATTTTGCTGGGTAAAACTCTCCATCTACTTTTGCCATCCAAGGACATGGTGTGGCTCTGTCAAGAACATAGACCGCGTGAGTTCTAGCAGAACAATCCCATGGTTGAGCAGCGTGTACAGGCATTGGCTCGGGCCAATCCTCAAACAATGTATCGCCTGTTAGAGCGGTTATTGGCATTCTAGCCCACATAGCACCGCCATGAACATTTGGGCTATCATCATCATCAGCTTCGCATCCAGTAAATATAATTTGAAAGCTAAGACAACGGTTTGGAATTGTAGTCACCGCAATAGCCATGGCGTGAAGAAACTCACCATGATACTTATCATGATTGTGAGTATACTCACGCCTGACCCAACATTTAAAATGCGGAATATTGCTTTGTAAATATGGCATTATCCGGCTCTACCAAACCTTTTACCGCGTGTTGCTGCACCAGTTCCTCGCGCAACTCCACCCATAGCCATTCCTTTGGACTTCATTGCACCACCTTTTTTCATGCCCTTTTTCTTCATGGCTCCGCCACCAGCCATTTTACCGGGCTTATTCCCCTTTAATTTATTCAAAGTTCGCGCAAAGAAACCCGGCTTTGATTTGGGAGTAGCTATCTTTCTTTTGTTCTTTGGTGCAGCTTTCTTAGCCGCATCACGGCGAGCGCGGGCTTTTTCTAAAGCTGCTTTTGAACCATCTTTAGAAGCCTTTACGTCTGCTGCTTTTTTCTTGTTTGCTGTAGTAGGAGAACCGCCCATAGTTACTTGCGCCCGCATACCACTTGTGGCTGCTCTTTGTTTGCCACGATCTTTGTTTTTAACATTCATCATATTCATTTGGGTCTTTGACATGCCAGCATATGGGTTGCCAGACTTGCCGCCCTTTCCTGCTGCCGCACCCGGAATCTTGATAGATTGACCAACACGAATCATGTTAGCGTTCTTAATGCCGGGGTTTGCTGCAAGAAGCGACTTCAAGGTCATTCCTTTAGACTTAGCAATCTGAGACAGAGTATCACCAGACTTGACCTTTACAGATCCGCCCTTGGCATATCCCTTCTTCATCATGCCGCCTTTTTTCATACCCTTTTTCTTCATAGAGCCACCCATAGCGTAGCCCTTCTTCTTCATCATACCGCCGCCCTTCATCTTGCCTTTGCCATCCGCAGCAAAGAACGGGACTTTCTTACCATCCTTTTCGACCATCTTGAGCTTGCCGCCTGCGGCCATGCCCTTCTTTTTCATTGCACCGCCTTTGCGGTAACCTTTTTTCTTCATAGCCATTTTAGCCTCCTGCGTAGAATGTGTTGTATGGCACAAACTTTATAGATGATGAGTCTGTATCTTCGTTTGCTGCTAGCTCAAACTGAAACTCATACTCTTGTTTAAGCGGTGCCACACGGCCCGCCACTTCAGGCTTCTTCATCGCAATGTAGTAAGCCAATCCAGCCGCAAGACAAGGCACAAACCTTGGCGGCATATCTGCTGAAGTTCCGATACCAGAAGAAACTCCTGATATACCCTTCAACCTATAATAAAAAAGTGTGTATGTGCTAAGATCAGGAATAGGCCATAAAGTGGTTGTAACTGATGTTGCCTGCCTATCTATATAAATCTGTGTTGGTCTGCCCTGAGTGTTTTTAGAGCTTTGCTTTGCATAAGTTGAAACACTTATACGAGTTAAATTTGTATCTATCTGGCTTGTACCAGTACCTGTCCTGATCTGATGCTCTATCAGATCTATCGTATCAGTAGGCATTGTGTACGTTTCTGTGCCAGCCGTAAGGGCTTGCGTTCCAGACTCTATCGTCCACAGGTTCAAGCCTCTGTTTTGCCACTCTAACGTGAGCAAGTTTAGACTTCTTCTGGCTGTTTTAAGATCGTAACCAGTAGTCATTTGAAGGCCAGCCCTCTCAAAAGCCTCTTCAAATATTTCAGGAAGATCTGGCGTTACTACTGACATTACTTAACCTTTCTGTGTCCTCTGGTTTTTGCAGCGATTTTCTTGGGCTGCTTGGAAAACTGTTTACCGGACTTAGTAGCTTTCCTTTTGGCTCTTGTGGTTGCAGCATACTCTTTCGCCGATAGCGACTTAATAGCTGAAGACGGTAGATATCTTTCCCCGGTTGCTTTTGAACCCTGCGTGGACGGCTTACCACTTTTAGTTCTCCATTTTTGTTTTGTCCAAGACTTTAAACTTTTTTGAGATTTCTTTAGAGCCATTAATCAAGCGCTCCTTTTATGCTTTCCATAGTTTCCTTCAGAGACGCCCCCGATGGATTTGGGTTGTACTTACAAGCATACTGCCGTTGACAGCCAAGATAAAGCTCTGTTGTATGACTTTCCTGTGTATTGTTAGCGCCTTGATAAAAACACATTATCTGTGTGTTTGATAGCTTTTCCATAGCCGCTAGTCTGCATGTAGTCATCTTTGGATCAGACGCATATGCTTTAAACGCGACCAGCGCAATCAACCCAAACGCAACAACGCCCATAATTAGATAGAACAACATGCTTAGACCATCAAAAATCTCTTTGCGCTGCGCGGCTTTCTCTATAGCCGCTTGTTTGACGCGCTCTTTTTGTGCCTGTATGCGTCTGGCTCGCTCTTCAACTATAGACTTCCATGTGCCACTACCAAACCTAAGATCAACAAGCATAGATACTTCATATAGTTTTTCTTGCGCCAGCTTTGCGTCAATCATTTCTGAAGCTACAGAGCCAATGCCATCCATAGCACCGACACCAGATTTTTTGTTACGCTCTCTGTTTACTTGTGCCTGACCTTCAAACAGATTGTCGATATATCCAGCGATTTCACTAATGTCATTTGCAGTCCCAATAGCCGCTTTTATAGCGTCAGTAGCCCCTTTAACCAGAGCAATCCCAGCTAGTGCAGTAGAAATAGGTTCCATCAGTACACCTTTGTGTCTTTATCTACAGTAGCTGGCAGGCAGTATGCTGTTATTTGTGATCCTTGTTTATGCAATGTTTGTGCGTACCATGTACAATCATCTAAAGATTTAAAATACATATCGTTACTAACTAATTGCTTATCCTGTGATCCAATAAAAACAAACAGCAAAAACGCATGAATCATAATTCACCATCAGTCTTTATACCCACCACCAGCTTTTTTGTAAGCTGACGCCATCATTTGAGCTTTTCTCGCTGACCACTGGCCCGGAGCGCCGCCCTTCCCACCAGCTTTAATTCTATTGAATATTCTTTTTCTTAGGCCCGGCTTGGTGTAATTCCCAGCCTCGTTTACCTTAGATTTTGTTTTTCCGCCTTCTTTAAACTTTAAAGTCTGTAGTGTTTTTGCCTGCCCAGCATGTAGCTTCGATGCCTTCTTTAACCCTTTGACAACCTTATCTACTTTTTTCTTTTTAACAGCACCACCCTCTTCATATGACCGAAAGTGACTAAACGAACCCGGTATTGTAGGTGTTTTTACAGCAGGAGGCGGTGAATACTTATTTTTTGTACCTTTTGGAGACCTAACTTTATTTTTTTTTGATGCCATTAAGTTTTTAGCGGCTCTCATTACGATCTCCTGTTTTGTTTCCTAGCTGAGCTTGTTCTTTTAAATGATCTGTTCTTTGATGCTGGAACGGCTTTTAAGTTTGATTTCCTGTTATCCTTTGGATTTCCGTTCTTATGAGCAACATCTTTCCCGTCACCCCTTTTTACCTTGCCAGCCGCAATCATTCTATTTCTTGCGGTGTTCCTAGAAGCTCTACGCTTCTTCTGCGCTACAGTGGACTGATAATTGCTATACTCAGACCTGTAATTTCTTTTACCTTTGGTTGGCACGGGTTTTACCTTTTGAAGCTATACCGTCAATAGATCGTGTGCGCTTTGATTTAATTATCTTACCACCGCCAGACATTTTATCTGCGCCGGGCATCATGTTCGCCTGCATACCAGTCATCATATTGGCCTTTTCAGCCTCTTTAGCCTTTAGAGCATCTCTCTTTTTGCGCTTTTCCTTCTGCTCCCTTGCCGCAAGGCCTGACAAACCTACGGCTGGGCCTAAAGCACTAAGTGCATCTGATACTGGACCCCTACCTTTAGCGACGCTGTAGACTGGTGAAAATGATTCTAAGAAACCACCAACATTTTTCTTTTTCATTTTATTCCCCTTTAACTGTTGTTGCATGGAAGCTCGCGATATTGTCATCGTAATTCCTTCCTGTGAACTCTTCCCACATTGGCTTTAACATACTGTGAAGCTCATCAATCTTCTGACTATTGTCATCGATCTTCAATGACATGACAGCAACGCTCTTATCTACACCTATTAAAGTAGAAGATATCCACGTCACCCCTGTGGCGCATATACCCACAAATGATACAAACAGGGTTCCAGCTATAAATTTAGAACTCAACATTTCCATCTCTTTCTAGCCTGCCTTAGCCTGCTATTAGGGTTTTTTGCTGCCTTAGAGAACTTTTTCATTTGCCCAGCAGAACGAGCGCAGAAAGATTTCCTGCGCCCCGCTGCTTTACTTCCGGGCTTTACCTTGCCTGTTACCGCTGTTTTTAGTTTGCTGCCGGGGTTTTTACGCCTATAGGAAGCAACACCAGCTTTAGTCATGCCAGCACCAGACTTAGTGGGACGAAAGTTCTTTTTGTTTCTGGGGGGCATCTTAGACTTACGCTCTGCCATAACAACCCCTATGAGAGAAACACCGTCACACTAGAACAAGCCGTCAGATCTAAATACACATCTGTATTGAACAGTATTCCGTTATCAGGAATATTCACAGAAAATGTACTTCCAGTGCCAAAAGCAAGATCAAGCATAGTTGTGCCACCAGAACCGCCATCTTTTAAGACGATTTGTGGGCTTCCTGATCCTGCTGTTACCACTTGGATCTGACGCACCCTAGCGCGACCATTAAAAACAGTCGCATCTGCCGTTTTTGTTACCGCGAATACATCAGAACTTGACATTATAGCCCCCTACTAGCTTGCTACATCGTAACCAGTAATTTCAATCATGAAACGACCAGCAGTGTATGCGGCGTCACCTGTGCCTTGGCTAACAAGATAAAGGAACTGATCAGCAACTATATCTCCGCCAGCAGTAAGTGTTCCTGCCGCTTGCGTTCCACCATTGATGATTGACGTTTCTGTTAAATCACCAATAGCGGTGTCATTAACGCCTGTGCCTTCAGTAGCAGAAAACAGATCGATGTCTGCACTTCCCCCAGCAGGGGCTTCTACACACTGCATGGTTACACCAAACACTACGCCTTGGTTGGCGGTTTTGACTTGAGCGATGTAAGCAACACCAGACCCGTCTTTACCAATGATATCACCAGCAGTGCCACCATCTTTGAGGCCTGTAAGATCAATCATAATAGTTGTTTTTACAATGTTAACATTTGTTGAGGTGTCGCTCTTTAAGCGGTTTACCTGAGTAATATAAACGGCAGCAGTACCTTCGATGCCAGCACCGCCAGCAGCTTCAGTAGCCATTTTACTACCACTTGTTATAGATATAACACCTGTAGTGGCATTCTTAGATATTGTTTGAAAACCGTTTTCTGATCGGACGGGACCGTTGAATGTTGTATTAGCCATTTTGTACTCCTGTCGTGGCTGGTGTCAGCTTTCGCTGTCAGGGACTTATATAGTATACACAAAAAAGGGCGATATGAAACCGCCCTTTTGTAAAATTTGTATTATAGTACAATTAGCCCCCTGCGGAGCCGAACATACCAAGTGGATCGGAAACACCGAAGCTATAACGCTCACGGGCTTTATACCGAACATTACCAGTGTCAAAGTCACCATCCATTGATGTAGCCATTGGTGTTCTTACAAAGTGCTTCATTCCGTTAGGAACATCAGTAGTAAGGAAGAACGCATCAGCATCTGTCAGATAGTGATTAACACGGTAGCCTTCAGGTATAGAACCATTAGAGCGGATAGCATTCAGATCATTATCGGCTGTGCCGACACGCAGATCTGTTTCAAGCAAACGAGTTGCAACAAACATCAATGCAGGTGGAACGATCAGCTTACGAGGACGTGCTGCAATTAAAAGACCACGCTCGTCAACGTACGCGGCGATCTTAATTACTGCATCCTCAAGAGATGTTTCGTTCAAGTCTACATCTGTTGTTGGACGGTTTGCATTGTTTCCACCAGCTACAGTCGGGTGTGCCGTGCTAAACAAAGTGACACCATCTCCAGAATTGAAGGTGGTAAAACCAGTGTTTAACAAGGAAGCAGCCTTGACTTGCTTAGTGTACGCCATCGCCCTAGCAAGGGCTTTGGTGTAACGAGCCGAAAGAGCATCGTACAAATTGTCTTCCATAGCTTCCTCTGTAACAGAGAAACCCATGGCAACCGTTTCGTGGTTGTAGCGAGCAGTGTACGACTCTTGCGCTGAGTCGAAGCTGATAGCAGAACCTTCAGGTTTAACTGGCGCAGCGCCAAAACCTGACAATTTCACTTCTTCTTCAAAACTACGCTCTGAGTTTTCTGTTTCATAAATCTCAGAATGCTCGTTTTCGTACTTTTCGTACTCCAGACCGTACAGTGCGTTAAGGCCGGGGAGTAGCTCCTTCAGGAGTTGTGCGCGTGTAATAGCCATTTTCTACTCCTTACGCTGAGCCAGTTGTTGATGAATGCTGATGGTAATTAAACTTACATACCAGAAGCGGGAAAGACGTTCCCTTCTCATCGCCCTGATCACCGCCAAGATAATCAATAACCCGAATTGGGTTTTGAGCATCTGTGCTTAGTTCAGAGATGTCCAAAGCCACTCGACTAATTTTTAGCGAGGTATTTGGAGCAGTTTGTACGAGAAGAGTGTTCTTGCCATAAATATCACCTGTATTTGTCGGCGCACCATCAGCTTGGATGGTGAACAGAACATTAGGATCATCTACAACAAACGCCATAATATCAGAAGCTGCTGTGCTTGCTGGATATAGTTGACTAAACGTCTTTTGATTAGTGTTCGGATCTGTGTACGAACACCCAAGGAAAACACCAACGATGTCGATTGCTGTCGAATCATCGCCAGTTGCGGACTGCTTTTCGATTGTAGTTGCGGTTCCACCGTCAACTAGCTGTACGATATCTCCTGTTGCAATCGCAGTACCATATCCTGAAGCGATAGGATACTGACGGAAAGCCTCAAGAGAACCGCTATCTAAGCGACCAATCGGGCGCAGACCGAAGGGAGCGGCTGCTGAAGACATATTTCTCTCCTTCTATCAAGCCATTTTTAACAATGGTAAGCGCCCCATGAGGGTTACTTACCAAACGAAGTTTTTGATGTGCGCTCTGGGTTCAGAACGGGCATTCTTGGGTCAGATTGACGAAGATAACTGTTATCAACAGCATCTATTTGAGATTTATTCATCTCTTCGTGAGCGTCTTCTCTTGACTTAACGTATTCTGTGGAGTTTTCGCAAAGTAGCAATCCTCCAACCTCAACATTACCTTCAAACCTAGAATCGTGGTCAGGTATTATCTGTAAATCAGGATGATCTTCTGCCTTAACTGGTGTCCACCCATTACGAAACTTGCCAGAAACATTCTTGTTATCTGTCTCACCCATGATTGATGTGCGAACCCAACGGTATTCAACACCGTCTTTTGGTTCGGGGTCAGGAAGAGTAGTAGGCCTCTGCCAGCTTCTTTTGCGCTCGTTTTTGTCTCTTGACTCGTTAGAGCGAGGTGTACGATCAGACATTATATGCCTCCTTCAACAGTTGCGCCGCGTATTGTTCAGGTGTTAGACCAAGTCTCTTGGCGATTGAAACTTGGCTTGAGGTTAACTGCACTCTGCGCGGTTTTTTTGCACTCCTATTAGCGGGGGCAACCACGTTACCAGTTTGACGGGGTTGTGCTTCCTCAACTTCTTCCCCTTCAAACTTGTCTGGAAATCTCTTTCTCATAGCCCTATCAATGGACTCGTAATACTCTTCTACCCTAGTTGGGTTCTTGGGATCAATACCCGCTTTTTCTAATTTTGCATGAACGCCGAATGCAAATCCAGTCATTTCATCATCTGATCCAAACCACTCGTTGCTGTCAGCCCACTGTTTTGTTCTGGCATCAATCTCAACTTTCCCCTGTTCTTGGGCCTGTTGAGGCCGTTGAACTGGAGGCTCGATTTCTTGCTCAGAGCGTTTTTTAGGCGTGTAAGAATCTACTCGTATTCTTTCAGTCTCTAGCTTAGTAAGCTTTGACTGTGCGTCAACAATCTTATCTGGGTCACCAGTTTCAAATGCCTCTTTATATTCACGCTTTGCACCATCTAACTGCGCCTCAATACGACCTTGCGCTTGTTTAACGAGAGTGTTTTCACCGTCATCAACAAGTTTCTTGAGGTTTTTGTTTTCTTCTTGAATGCGTTGAGCATATTTTATGGCCTCTTCGGTTTGACGAGCGGCCTCTTCTTTTGCTCTACGCTCCTCATGATACTCGTATTTTAATTGTTTGATACGTTTTTGAACGCCTTCACCGTATCCAGATACTTCGTCATCTTGTTCTTCTGTATCTTTTTTATCTGCGCGAACAGGTCTATTCCTGTCTTCTTCAGGAGTATCATCAACAATATCAACTTGAAAATCTGCATCGTCTGTAACTTCGATCTCAGTCATTGCTTCTTGTTCGATTTCCTGCTTCTCAGCGGTGTTCGTACTCATGCTCTTGAATATCCTCTTGGGTCATCGACTACTGCCTCAACAGTGTCATCATTGATCAAACGAAACTCTTGCTTATCAATCTTAAACCGTGTGCCGGAATAAGATCTGAATATAACAAAATCACCCTCTTCGCAGTATGCGCCGTTAGGGAACTTGTCTTTATCCCCATACGCATCAGGCCCAGATTTGACTACAAAGCCAATAACTGAAGCTGTTTGCTCTGCTGATTTAAGGGAGTCGGGCATGTAAACGCCACTATCCGTTTTCTCTTTTACCTCTAAAGGCTTTATCAAGAGTTTGTAGCCAGATGGCTGTGGTATTCTTAATTCTACTTCTTCTTTAATTTCTTTTGTTGCTGAATACATCTACTTTCCTTGCAGTGATTTAGGTTCACAGTACCTTGCGGGGTTAACCGGATTACTCAGATTGCATTAATTGTTGTAAATCTAATACATCTCTCTCTATTAATGCAAGTGCTTCTACTTTTCCAACTAAACGTATATAATCTTCGTACTTTTCGCAACCACCACTTGCCATGTGATCTGCGACACCATTCATATACTCTCTAATTTTAGATCTTATAGCTTCCAACTCATTCATTGTCTCCAACTATCTCCCTTGCTATTTCACGTCCTAATTCAATACCTTCACGCATATCTTCCCTGCGCTGGCTGTCTGCATCTTCTGCTATTTTCACACCAAGCCTAACTCCTTCTCGCTTCTCCTCTGACTCAATACGATCTTTCTGCACGTCAATATTTGCTGCTTTTGCCTGTGCATCTGCCTGTAACTTGGCAACATCAAGCTGTTTTTTATGCTCAAACTCGGCTTCTTTCAAAGCCATGTCACGCTGTTGTATCTGTGTAAGAGGATCTTGCTGCTGCTTCATTGCCTCTTGTTGAGCAACTTCTGCCTGATCTTTTCTTAGTAGCTTACCTGCCGCTTCTGCCGCAAGACGAGATAGCTCTATCTCGACATCTTCTGGAAGAGGCTTGTCTTCATCTGGCAGACCAACGCCCAGATTCTTTTCAATTTCTTTACGATACTGGAAAGCCACATGCTCTGTAACATGAGCAGAAATTGCTGCTTGTATGGCTCCAGCAAATGGACTCTGTCCAACAATCTCTTGTAGCTTTGGATCTTGTGCCGCAGCCAAGTGAACTTGTATGTGAGCTTCGTGATCCTGATACTTGAACGCTTTAACAGGCTCTTGCTTGAGCATAGCCATGTTTTCAGTAACCGGATCACTCGGCTTGATATCATCTGGAAGTTTAATAATTTCATCCGCATCCTGAATCCCCAAAACCTCGAGCATCTGTCTATGCAACTTGCCCATGTCATACAAATTTGGTGCCTGTTGCGCTAACTGCAAAGCTGCTTGATATTGAACTACTCTTTGAGCCATGGTAGCAGCATTTGGATCTGATACCGGAATAACATCAACTCTAGCATCAAAATCTTTTTTGCGGTTGAAATCTCCATCCATCTCATAGGCATACTCTTCTGGCATGTAATCTTTGATCACGTTAGACAGAAGGCCTAGCTCTCTTTTGAGGGCCGCATGTAGCCTCGCCTGAACACCAGACATAACCTTCATGCTTCGCTCCATGAGAGCGAGAGTAGTTCCTACTGGGGCTTGTGGGTTGAGGTTTCCAACTTGTACATCCGCAACGGAGCCAATCCTTCGCCCCTCTTCAACGATGTTTCCAAGCAACTGATACAATACTGAGGACGGCTCTTTGTAAGGAAGGAATGCAATAGAATCCCTAATTGCACCACCCGGCACGTCCACATCCCTGAACTCACCCGGCATGAGAGGCGAATCATCACCTTTAATACGAAGACCCCTAGCTTTGAGGCCAGCAGGCAAGTTAGATAACGTACCCGCATCAATAAGTTGACGCAGTATTGATGTGGCGCTTTTAGCAAGACCACCGATAAGATGGATAAGACCCGTTCCATAAAAACCAAGCCCCGGTAAATAACGGTAATGTACAAAGTGCTGTCTTTTACGCTTTTTGGGATCATCCTCATACCAGTTTCTCCTGATGGAAAGAACAGTCAAAGAAGACTTATCTATCGTTACAACGTAAGGCCTTGCTATCCCATCCTCATCTTCAAATGGTTCTGGCATGTTAAGATCTGCATGTATTTCCAGTATTGTATGGCGATCATCGTCTTCGATGACGGCAGTCTCTCCCTCTATCTCATCGTACTTTTCTTGAATATCTGAGTAATCTGGAGACGGATCAGGAAGTTCTACATCACGATAAAAGCCTTTTACCTGTAACTCATAAACTTCGTTTGAGTATTTTTTCATGACATGCGTATACCTTGCCGCTGTCATTAGATCTGATGCGCCATAAGATACAACAAAATCTTCTGCTGGAACGAACATTGCACAAGGTCGCTCCATGATCGGATCATAGTAAACTTTTTTAAATGATGATCCTGCAAGTGGGAGGCGGAATAACATCTGCTCTGTTTCATCACGATACTCTGTCATCTCCTCTGTCAGGAGATAATTCATCTCGCTCTCTATGCGTTGTGCCTGCTCTTGCTTTTCAAGATCTTTTTTGCCTACGATCTTGGTTCTAACAGGGCCAGATGCCGGAAATAGCTCACCCATTGCTTGGGCTTGGAATCTTACTACAGCTTCTGTTAACACTGGATGAAACACTCCAGCAGCACCCTGCCATGGCTGGGTTCTCTCTTCGATCTTCATGCCAAGTAGATCAAGGCCTCTGATATAGCTTCTTGACCAATCTTTGCGAGACTGTTTGTCTGACTCAAAATCATCAACAAGCTCTGATGCCAGTGCATCCATCTCAGAATCTTCCATGAAGTCTGCAAGGTTAGCATCGTGATCTGGACCTAAGATCTCTTCTACTGCTTCTCCAGAAAAATCTATAATTACGGATTCATCATCACTGGTGATGCCTACAGCATCAGGGTTTACTACTTCTATTTCAACAGACTCTGCATCCGCTACATCTAGATCAGATGGAATCATTGGTTTCTCGACAGCCATTTTTTACCCCCTAATAATATTGAACAGGCCTTTTATAGACAGGCTCATCATCCCAATCATCCATTGCACTTCTGATCCAGCCACCTTGGCGAAACCTTAGAAGTGCCTGCGTTGTGGAGTCAACTAAATCATCGTTATCACCCGCTGGGAAAGCAGCGCACTCTTCGACAACTTCTTCTGCCCATCTTGTGGCAGGACACCATATAACGCCAGATGCAAACAAATCACTCACCGCATTAACACGAGCTATCTTATCCTGACCGCGTGACGGTGTAAACTCTGTCACTGGAATACCCATAGCTCTTAACTCAAAGATGAGAGGAGATCCAGCAGCTTTTGCCTCAACGATCATTTGATCAGGCTCAAATTCCCAGTATTTTTCGTATGCTGCCCTTTTAAGATCGGGAAACTCCAGCTTTTCTTTGAAAGCATCAAGTAGTATCAGATTAGGGACAGATTCTCCATTATCATTAGGATGTTGGAATATGCCCCATGTTGTACAGGCTGAGTAATCCGCTCTCTGGGTTTTGAGAAACGCCGTGTCCCAGCTTTGAATTATAGCATCACAAGCAGGGGGTGAGTCACTTTCCCATTCCTGCCACCACTCACGTTTAATCAGAGCGCCTTCTTCTGAAGTCGGGTCTTGTTGATACTGCGCTGACCATTTGGATACAGGAAGTTCTGCTTTCAGGGAGTCAAGCTGTTCTATAGGCCAGAACTCAGGCCATAGTGGGCTTCCTGAAGGCATAATCGCTGGAAGCTCTATCACCTCCCACTCATCTGCACCTTCGCGCTGAATTGATGATTTAACGATCTGCCCTGTTAGATCTCTTGTACTCCATCTTGTCATTACGACAATAATGGCTCCCCCCGGCTGTAAACGCTGCCTTGGTCCTGATGTATACCACTCGTAAACCTTGTCATATACCTCTGGATTGTACGCACCTACGGCTGCATCCTGCTCTGAATGAGGATCATCGATGATTAGAACGTCAGCACCTTTACCAGTTACCGCTCCTCCAACACCAATAGCGAAGTAATCACCTTTTTTGTTGGTATTCCAGCGTCCAGCGGCCTTTGAGTCAGTAGAAAGTTCTATTCCGGGAAATATTTCTTGAAAATCTTCCTGATTGATCAGGTTTCTGACCTTTCTTCCGAACCCAACAGCCAATTCTGCCGTGTGGGCGGTTTGAATAACTTTCTTTTCGGGATATTTGCCCAGATACCATGCAGGAAACAGGTATGATGCGAACTCTGACTTGGTGTGCCGTGGTGGCATGTTGATGATTAGGCGTTTTAGCTCACCTTTAGCGACCCTCTCAAATGATTCGGCCATAACCTCATGATGCTTTCCACCAATGAACGCAGGCCACATACGTTTTACGAAAGTTAGGAACTCCGTCCTAGAACTTTCCTTGCTCTTGACCTCTTCAAGTTCACCCAGAAGATCAAGTATCTCCTGTTTTTGTGCAGGGGGTATGTTTTTCAACTTACCCTTTATGGCTGAGAGTTCTTTCATGCCTTACTTAGTTACCTCTTGTTGACGATAGGGAGGGCAACGGAGAAGCAAACCCTCCCTACCGGGGGCGCAGGGAGAACTTAACGCCCCAATCCAATCCTATAGTACATAGTGTACTATAAATATTATTATATATATATATACTACTATGTACTATATAGTACATGTGTACTAGGGGGTACTTATCGTGGCAAATGACCGTATCAAGGTTCAAAAGCAACAGCAATCAACCACTGCTAGACGCAGAACCGTAGAACAATCCGAAGCAAGCAAAGAAGAACTTAAAAAACGCGCTGTGGCACTCTACGAGGAACTTTGTAGAGAAGATCCCCTTATCCTTACCCCTGATCACTTCAATAACAAGGCACAGAAGCTCACTGAGTAGCCTTTGAGAGTTTAGTAGTACCCCAGTGGGGGTAGGAATCCTAGACCCCCTTCAGCGCCGTTTGTACGGTGGTACAAATAATTAGTCTTCACGGCAAAAAACAACATAGGGGGGGGTCATATTCTAGGCTATGTATTCGTTTGTGTGGAACAACATGTATATACATCGGCCATGCCGTGTCCAAACAGGGGTGGTCGGGGGAGGGTGGGGTCTGGCGATCAGCAAAAAACAACACCGCAACCCCTTGTTATGACAGTATTTTTCAGGATGGGCATCAGTCAGCCATAAACTGGGATAGCTTGCGCTGTAGCTCAACCTCAATATCGTGAGCAGTGCGATCATCCTTTTCTGTAGTCACTATGTGTTCTGAGAAAAGCTGACAGGTCTTCCCCAATGCAACGAGGCTTGCCACCCGTGACGTGTCGGAGCCTATCTTGGCCTCATGCTTGAGTTGGTCAGTGATCCATATTCTCAGAGCTTCATCGTCTGTCCGCTTTCGTGCGGTGACTTCTTCACTTAGCGTCTTGATCCTTAGTGCAACCTTGGTGTTCTGTGTTGCCAGCTTACAAGCATTAGTCCAAACAGCACTAGGCTTTGTCCCTTCCCCTACATTGTATGCCGCCCTGTAGGCATCTGTAAGTGTTTCCCCATTAGACACTAGTGTAGCAAAGTGTTCCTGCTTACTGGTGAGCTTATCCTTACCTGTATTCCCTACCAGTGTGAGTGATGGTTTGTCCTTGTCCATAGCCGCTCCTATGCGCTTCGCTTGGGCGGGCGTGAGCCTACCGCGTTTGTATCATGGTACGAATTTAATCTAACCCTGCAATAATCTCTAGCCCTCAATCGTCTGCTATATGACACTGTTTAAACTAATTTGCCTAATGGGGTTGATATATCCGACAGAATGCTTATATTCACACTTGAAGGTCAGGGCTTACCCCTGCCCAACCACCAGTGAGGAGATCACACCGCCGCAATCGCACCTTGGGTTGGCACCCCAGCGACACTCAGGGAACCCCACTGTCCTAGACAACGGTTTACGAAGCACTCTTTCACTGCTTGCCCCTGAGACCAGATGTACCGCCCACATCCTGCGTGATGGATGCCAGACCCCTCAAAGAACGCGAAGGTGCCAATCCAATGGCTGAAGCGAATGGGTCAAAATCTTTGGATAAAGAAAACAACTTAGGTTGCGCGGCATATTGGTCGCGCCGCCCTACACATTTATTATTCACTTTCAAACCACCAACCATAATGGAGACTGCCAAATGACTGCACCAACACTCACAATCAAAGCACCTGTCCACCTTGAACTAGCTACACAGGTTTACAAGTCGATGAAGCTGGCCTTCAAGGTCAGGCGTGACAATCTGGAGACCAACGATAAGCCTTACGCTCTGGCTCACAAAATGGCTGGAGAGTTGGCTCATGCAATGTTCGGCCTCAATAACTGGAACCCCGAAGATGCTGAGCTATGCAACAAAGTTCATGAAGTTGTTATGAAGTTTATCGGCTCTGACATCAGGGCAATCGAACATAATAAAAAATTAGGAGAGACTGCATAATGCTTAAACTTACCAAGATATGCCCCAGCGAATGGCTGGGGAATGGCATGGGAGCAACCGCCGCTGAGTGGAAGGTCAAAGGTCATGAGCATATCCAATTGCGTCAGATTGGCATTGGCTGGTCTGCATTCGATATCAAACAAAAGTTCATTGCTCATTACTTGAATGACGTTCCGATTATTCGTTCAAAAAGAATTGCAACTGCCGATACCAAGCGTGATTTGCTTGAGATACTTTCAACAAAATTGGAGACTGCTAATGGATGCGAATAAAGATTTCTGGACATACGAGGCGGCAAAGTCAGTCATCAGGGCGGTAAACGCCGCCCGTGACGGTGATGCTGATGCCCTGAAAAAGGCGAACAATGGCATTGCTTATGCCAGTTCAAAAATCAAAGCACAACGAGCTACCTGATGATGCTGGCTTAGGACACCAGCGAAACACTGCTCCGGCAGTGTCGTAGCGTCCTGCTATTTCAAATTAAAAACCAATGGAGAATTTTATGAGCAACAAAACTTTTGTAGCCGCCGCAGATCGTATCAACCAAATCGGTATCAATCAGGGTCGCGTTAACACTCTGAAAGGCGATGCCAGTGTCATTGCCGAAGAGAGCCAAGGTCTAAAGCTAGACAGTTACGCTCACCTGATCTCTGGCATTTCGCCAGCAACGCTGACTGCTAAGTCAAACCTTAACGCGAAAGACCGCGTCACCCTCAAAGGTGACCTGATGGATATCGGTCAGCAGACCAAGAGCATGGCAGATAAAATGATCAAAAATGCAGTCGGTGCGCGGAACGTGTTCGGCATTGGCGGTGATAATTGGACTCCAGCCGCTGTTCTTGATGTCTTCAAGGACAACGAAATTACCAGTGAGGCCAAGCTGGTCAAGGCTGTATCGGGTGATGATAAGAAAACCAAGGTTCAGATGGCGGTTGATAAAGTCGCTGGTCGCCGCTCCACCAAGAAAAATGACAAAGGTGAGCGTTTTTCTGGTGACAAGTGGTTGGGTGGTTTTAGCTACGATGAGATCGAAGAATTTCATGCCGCTCTTGAGGATGCCATGCGTATCAGAGGCGAGATGGAAGCCGCCGCCCAAGTCGCTGGCGATAAAGTCGCTGAAGACAATGACGATGTTAATGAGATGATGAACGCTCTTTAGCATCACCCCAAAATGTCGGGGGCTTCACAGCCCCTGACCTAATTCATTTTTTACTTTTTATTATTCACTTTTCAAACCACCAACCAATCGGGAGATTGCACTATGAAGATCGATATTCAAATCAAGAACAATTATGGCAAGCCTGTTGCTTATCCAGCTTGCGCCGCCTCTTCTAAGTTCGCGGCTATCGCCAAGACCAACACGCTGACCCCTGAGACACTCAAGCTGATTGCCTCACTTGGATATCAAGTCGAGGTTGTACAACCTGATCTGGCTGACCTACTAAACTAAATTTGTACCCTAGTACAAATCGGCACCACTGCCACCAACCGCCAAACGTATGGAGATGCAAAATGGCTACCCTTTCACAAGTAAAAGAAATCATCATCAATTCTATTCGCTCGCAAGTCGAGCATTCCAATGACCGCGACAGTATGCGGCCTATCCCAATGTATCAGTCTGACATGGGCGTGGGTAAAACCAGCCACCTTTGTCAGATCATAACCGATGATCTTAAAGCGCGGTGCATCGTCTTATCCCTTGCCCAGTATGACCCTGCCGAATTTGGTGGATGGATCGTGGCTCAAGGTGATCAGATGGTTCGCCTACGCCCCGACTGGATGCCTGTTAATACGCCGGAGGAAGACGCTAGAGCGGCTCAAGGTGAGGTCATAGGGGTTATCTTCATTGACGAGCCGCAGAACAGCCCTACGGCCTTGCAAAACATTGCCGCCCAGTTGACCAATGAGCGGCGTGTCGGCAAGCACTACTTGCCCGATGGTTGGGCTATCGTTCTAGCTGGAAACAAAGACAGCAATCGCGCTGGCACAAACAAAATGCCTACTCACTTGCGTGACAGGCTTTTGATGATACCTATTGAAGCCGACATGGAAGATTTCCTTGGGTATGCAAACAAGGTTGGTATGTCTCACTTGGTCACTGGCTTTGTTCGGGCGCGTCCTGATCTGCTTTCCAAGTTTGAGCGAGATGCAGTGGCATGGCCGTCACCTCGCGGTTGGGATCGTGTCAGTACCGTATTGTCATGGGGCATGGACACAGTGCAACAGCATATCGCTATCGCCGCGCAAATCGGCGAGGGCGTGGCGGCTGAGTTCGCTGGCTATTGCCGTATCGCTGATAAGATGGGTGATCCATCAGAGGCCATCAAGAACCCGACAACCTATGCCGTGCCGGATGCTGACCCATCAGCGACATACGCTATGTCTGCGGCACTTGCAAACATGGCAACCCCCGACAATTTTGGGGCTATCCTGACCTATGTGAAGCGGTTCCCTCACAAAGAGTTCTCTGTCTTTACAGTAAAGGATGCGTGTTCTCGCAAGCCTGACCTCAAGAAGGTTCCAGCCTTGCGTGACTTTCTCTTGAACGAGGGCAAGACCCTCATGAAAAACTGGTAGGAGTTGAAATCATGGATGCACAAACAGCAATGGCAAGAGCCAAAACTCAGTTGGTTTTCAACCAGCCATTTTTCGGGGTGTTCGCTTTGGACACTCCATTTATAGAAGATGATACCATTCCTACCATGTGTACGAATGGTCAGTACATCAAATGGAACCCTGACAAGCTGATGGAGTGGGACGAGGCAGAGCGGCAATTTGTCGTGTGCCACGAGATCATGCACATTGCCCTACATCACTGCGTCAAGATCGATGATATCGATGGTGAGCCTGTCGATCATACACTGCTTAACGTGTCGATGGATTATGTCATCAACGCACAGTTGATCGATGCTGGTATGATCATGCCCAAGGGTGGCCTGTTTGATAACAAGTATCGTGGCATGACATGGCTCCAAGTCTATCGCATCCTCAAGCAAGATCAGCCTGATCACCCAGAGCAGGGGTGGGGTGGTGATGTTGGGGTGCCGCAAGATGGTGATGGCAACCCGATGCAAGGTGAGGCCGAAAAGCAACACGGTGCAGAGATTGACATCAAGGTGTCTAAGGCCGCGCAAGCGGCAGAGGCCAGAGGTGTTGGTAATCTGCCAGCAGGGATCATGGAAATTGTCCAGAAGTTGCGCGAGACCAAGGTCAACTTTGAAGACGTTCTGTTGCGCTTTATGTGCGGTGATAACCCTGATGACTACACCTTCACACGCCCCAACAAAAAGGCGTGGCATCAGGGTGGCCTGTTGCTCCCTACAATATCGAATGATGGGATCGGTGACATTGCCATACTGTTCGACAGTTCTGGGTCTATGCAGACATCTGAGTTGGAGCAGGGCTTTTCTGAGATCAAGTCACTTGTCGAGGAATACACACCGCGTTCTGTCACGGTGGTTCAGTTCGATGCTGACGTTCAAAAGGTGGACACGTTTGAAGATGGCGAGTTCATCGACAAGATCGAGTTCACTGGCAGGGGTGGCACCAGAGTGGAGCCAGCCTTCAAGTATCTTGATCAGGCAGAGGTCGAACATGATCAGATCATCGTGTTCTCTGACATGGGAATATTTGACTACCCCGATGTTCACCCCGAAGTACCAACCCTCTGGGTGTCAACATCATCGCGCTTTTCACCACCGCCATTCGGCGAGGTGACAGTCATAGAGGTCGGGGCTTAGCCCTGACCTACATCAGTATTATGTACCCTAGTACAAATTATGGAGATGCAAATGGAATACAATAAAAAATGTCATAAGATTTTGCAGACGGCTCTGACGATGATGGAGACAGACAAGCAACTCTATGTCGATCTGTTTGGAAAACTGTCTGCCCATGGCTTGGTGAAGCACGGCGATAGTGTCTATCAAATGAACCCTGATGAGCGTGAGGCTTTTAAGGATATGCAGGATAATCTTTCATCCATCGACTACTATGTTAAAAATCACTTCATCGACAGGATTGAAGACTGCTCCAGATCAATCAAAGAAATGCGTAAAGAGCGTCAAAAGAAAACTCTTTATCAGCCAATGAAAGATCACAAATCCTTGTCTGAAAAGTCTGCGCGACAGGTATTGTCTGATCAATTCAGAACAACCAGCGTAAGCCTTAATATATCGCCTGACGTGGGAATTGAACCCCACGATAAGACTGATAAGGCTCGGTATAACACCAGAAACAAGATCAAGATTTCTGTTAGTTGGAAACATTCTGTCTATGACAGGGGCTTTGAAATCATCAAGTCTGGCAAAGGCAAGCACTTTGTCATGTCGGCTGTCAGTGAGAACATTGCTTGGTTAGAGCAAGAGGGCTTCACCGCTTTCAAAGTTCGCACTGTCTTTTTCAAGAATGGTTATGGGAATGAAGAGGGTGGCTGGCTTGTCGTTGACAAGTCTGATGACATCTCTGTTCGCTCACCATTATGTGATGATATGGGCAAGCTGGCAAAGCCTCACGCCTTTCATGCAGAGTTGCGGAGAGCGGCAAGCCTGATCAAGTCACGTCAATTTAGAGGACTTGCGAAAATGCTGGACGCCTAGCGTCCAGCCTAAACCAAAGGAGAACTAGGATGAATAAATATATCGTGAAGATTAGTGGCGAATTTGAAGTAGATGCAGATGATGAGCAGGGGGCAGAGAGTGAAGCCATAGACTGCTTTGACTTTGGCAGTGCGGACGTATCAATAGAAGAGGCAGACGATGGCGGCTCCACTTACATCGAAAGTTTACAACATTGGATTAAATACAATCCATTTGATGGAGATAGCAACTCGGATTTTCTTCATTCAATTTTAGTGGATAAGTTAGAGGAGTTAAACAATGCCCAAATATGAAGTGACCCGAAGCTATACAGTGGCCTGTGTTGCCACCGTTGAGGCTGAATCTGTTGATCAAGCCAAACGTATGGCCTTTGAATCTGATTTGATCTGGAAAGAATATGATGGTGATTATCACTCACAAGTAGAAGTGGATGAGATCAAATGAAAAATTATGACAGTAACTGGAAAGGAAATGCAAATGACTGAGAAACTTACACTGAACGCGGCTCATGCAAGAGCCGATATGGAAGCTAAGATTAAAGAAGTGCATCGTACATTGCGGCATTTCATGGTGACGTATCACGATCAAATGGCAACCGTTAATGCCAGTCTTAGTGACATTGCGACTGCTTTAGAAGAACACAAAAGGCAGATTGATCGGAGGCCAGTGGACATGGAGCAGATGAAGTTGGTGTTGTACGAAAATGTAGAGAGGCAAGTTAGTAGAGCGTTGGATGACAAGTGCCAAGACCTTGATAGGTCTTTGTCCAACTTTTTCTATGACGCAGACGTAAGGATCGTACCCAAAAATTTTATGATACACAGTGATGGCAACACCAAGGTCAAGTTAGATGAGGGAGAAGAGTGATGACCAAAGTAAATATGTTTAATTGGACACTCAGTTACCTTTCCAGCGTAGCGGGTGAGTTCTGCACATTGGCAGACGGTCAAAGGCTTTTTAGCTGGTCTGAGAAAGGTGGCAATTATTGGCTGAACCTAATCAAAGATGATGATGGTAACCCTCACGTCATGATTTACGCTTGGCATGACCCTAAGAATCTTTTGTACGCAGTTATTGGATACTGTGAATATCACAACATAAATTATGAGGTGGATGAAAGCATACCTGATGATGTTGGAAAATCATGATCACATATTCTAATGCACCAAACTATCGGTACAACGGCTATCGGTACGTTCCTCAGATAGAACATGAGGATGAAGAGGGTATCCGAAAGGCAACCCACTTTGTCTATCGTGTCGAGGACAT
>Ga0209535_1000741_pt1 | contig 22860 bp, 22 predicted proteins | sample LinPmetageLP28_FD_184041 | JGI IMG/M metagenome (GOLD analysis project Ga0209535, IMG submission 184041) | Marine viral communities from the Pacific Ocean - LP-28 (SPAdes) (version 2) | ecosystem: Environmental > Aquatic > Marine > Oceanic | place: Pacific Ocean | collected 2009-08-22
AAATTATATATAGATATTTATTTTCTTATTATATATTATAAAATAATGAGGACGAAAGTAATTAGTAAAATTATAGCAAGTAGCGGAGGAAATGTTAATTTCCCATCATCACCTTTAAGATTTGATATAGTATTATCACCGCCAATAGTATTACCACCTGATACATATATGAGTGTTGATAAAGTTAAAATGGATTTATTTAATATTATTTTTGATATTACCCCAGACCAAGGTGCTGTATTAGGAACAGGTAATATCTTTATCGGTATAGAAGGATTAGGAGGAGCATTTTGCGGAATGAGATTAGTAGCACCACCCAGTAGCGACCCTACACAAGGTTCATCTGCTTTTAATTTAAAACATGGAGGTATTATTTTTATGGACGATAATGCTACTGGATTTACTCAATTTAATTTTGATAATGCGAGTATTTTTTCGTTAAATAATAATAAAGAAGTTGTAGTATCTCAATTAACTTTTCAGTTTTATGGAAATCAAGGAAGACCATTAGTGATACAAGATTTTACTAATTTTACAGAAGCAAACCAAACAAAAATACAATTAAGTTTTTTTAAGAAAGATGATTTAGAGGAAGATATTAGGGACTTAATAGCAACTTTAAAATCAAATAACCAACTTGCGGTAGATAATACTAATACAGACCCAGAGAATATAGACAATATAAATAGTAATTAGATAACTCTATATTATAGAGTATTATAGAAATTATAGAAAATAAATATAGAATTATTTTCTATTATTATTATATATAAATGAGTGAAATTAAGACTGATAATGGTAATATGTTGTTAGAAATTAAACCAGTTGAGGAGGTTGTTAATGAACCTGAAACTAATACTAATGATATTGAGGAACATATAAGTAAAGAAATAGAAAAAGAAATAGAACAAGAATTAGAAGCAGAGAAACAAGATGAAATATTTGAGAAGAAAGAAAAACCGAAAAAGAAAAAACGACAATTAAGCGAACGCCAAAAAAAACATTTAGAAAATATGAGAATAAAAAAAGCAGAAAAAGCAAGGAAGAAAAAGGAGGAAAAAATGAAAGCATTTAAAGACAAAGTAGAAGGTAAAACAGAAACCCCTACAAACACTCACAAATCAAATATACCTGTTAAAAATGTATCACATAACCAACCAAAAGTAGCAGAAAACCAAGATGATGATTATTTGTTTAGAAATATGGAAAGAATGGTAGGATTATTTGAGAGAATGAATAAAATAAATAATAATAAACAACAAGCACAACAACCTGTATATCAACAACCACAACGAAAAAGCAAACCAATACCTATACAAAAAAAGCAAGAACCAAAGGTCAATTTATATGGGTTTGATGATTTTTTTTAAATTATTATCTTACCTTATATTATAATGGAGTTTAAAGAAGAACTGATACTTATACCTGATAATCTCTATAAAAAAAAACCAAAACGAAAATCAAAAAGTAAAATCAAAACCTTGTATTATTACAAATATAATGATGAATTAAATAAAAGTGAAAAAGTAAAAGCAAAGTTTAAAGCAACAAGTAAGTATTTTTATAAAGCGGATTTTATGTATAAAGATACAGCATTAAGCGAACAAAATAAAATATTTGATTATTATAGAGTATTAAAACCTGAAATGCCTGATAAAGTTGCTATAAAAAATCTACGAGTAAGAAATAAAAAAAATACAAACCTATACTCTTTTAAACAAGAACATTCTATTAATGAACCAATTATAGTAAAGTTTGATTAATTTTTTTCTCTATATATAATATAATGGAAATCCCAGAGAATATTATAGATAAAGCAAAATATAGAAAAGCAAAAAAAAAAGCAGATGAAACATATAAAAGACCATCTGCCTATAAATCTATGTATATACAAAAAGTATATAAAGAATTAGGTGGAAGATATAAAGGAAAAAAAACTAAAAAAGCATCAACATCAAGATGGTTAGATGAGAAATGGATACAAGTTATACCTTTTCTAAAAGATGGTAAAAAAATAGTATGTGGTGAAGATAATAAAAAATCAAAAGTTTGTCGTCCAAGTAAAAGGGTAGATACGAAAACACCTATAACTATACAAGAATTACAAAAAAAATATGATAAAAAGACCTTATTAACCCTCTCACGAAAAAAAAACAAGGATATGAATGGAAGATTAATGTGGAAATCAGGAAAGTTTATACCATCAAAAAAATAATCTCATTATAATATATATGGATAATTTAGAGATTTTACCAATAAAAGATAATTTCATCAAAAGAAAACCTTTACCAAGACCAGTTAATCCAATACTCCCAGATGCTAAATCTGGTTTTGTTTTACTTTTGATACAGAAAATCAAGCAAGGAAAGACAACAAAAATAGTCAATTTTGTATTAAATCCAGCATTTTATAAAGATGTTTTTGATAATGTATTTTTAATCAGTAATACATTAAAACAGGATAATTCTTATATGCCTATTAGGGAAAAATATGGAGGAACTTGTTATGAAAATTATAGTGATAGTCATATTAATGATATTATAAACTATCATCAATCTTTTAGTCAAGATGACCCAGATAAACCACGAAGTTTAGTTATTCTTGATGATGTTGCTAATGCTGGTTTTAAAAAAAACTCAGCAACAATTAATTATTTATCAACTCGTAGCAGACATTACCTTAATGGAGGAGGTTTAATTATATCCTCACAAGCATTAAACACCATAAATCCAGTAGTTAGAACAAATGCTACTGCTGTAATTTTAGGAAAAACAACTAACAAAAAAGAATTACAAACAATTTACGAACATTACGGACATAATTTTGGTGATGAAGATAAGTTTTTAAAAATGTTAAAATATTCTACCTCTAAACCTTATGGGTTTTTGTATATTAATTTAGATAAAAATACCCCAGAAGCATATAGTAATTTTACAGAACAATTATATCCTGTGGGTAGATTTGCTGATAATATAGAAGATTAAAAAATAATCTTATAGAAAATATATTATTATATAATATAATATAATAATGTATAGTCCAGATATAGGAGATATACAAACGAGTTTAAGAAGAAAAAATATAGAAAAAGCAGAAGATAATTTACAAGACGCACAAGAACAACAAAAACAAGATGAAGATATCATGACCTTAGCACGAGGATTTACTGAAGGTGGGTTAGGTAGTTTAGGTTTAGCAGAAGGAGTAAGAAAAGCAGGAGAAAGTGCTACAAAAGCAGGTAAATTAGTTAAAACAATAGCAGGTGGAATAAGAAAGGGTGTAGGAGCAATTAGAACAGCAAGAAACACCGCAGAAGAAGCGGTGGATACAGCAAAAGATTTAGCATCATCAGCGAGAAGTGCCGTATCATCAGTAGCAGAAACAGCACAAAATACAGCATCATCGGTTAGTGAAAGTGTAAGTGATATTGCTACATCTGGGGGAAATGCTATAAGAGATGCTGTAAATCCAGATGTCGTATCAACTCTCGCAAAAGGTAGTATAAGAATACCACAAGAAACTCAAGATGCTATAAATCAAGCAAATAAAGAAGATATATCAACTAATAGATTAAACAGGATAGTGAATAATAAAGCAGGGGACGAGAAGGGTATGTATAATACAGAAGCACAAGACGAATTAAACAGGAGAGCAAGAACAGGGGACGAAGGACCAGAGGAAACAGCACCAGAAACCACAGCAGAAACCACAGCAGAAAGCACAGCAGAAACCACAGCAGAAGGAGCAGGAGAAGGAACAGCAGAAGCAGTAGGAGAAGGAGCAGGAGAAATTGCTGGTGATGTAGCGGAAGATGTAGCGGAAGGTGTAGGAGAAAATGTAGTATCAACAGCATTAGATAGTGTTGGTGGAGCATTAGAAGGAATTGGGGCAATTGAGGACAGCACAGGGATATTAGCACCGCTGGGCGTTTTTACTCAAATTGCTGGTGCTGTAAGTTTAGTAGGTGGTCTTGCTGGTGGAGCAGTTGGATTTGTAAAAGATTTAGAAAATGCTTTTCATTTAAATCACTCTCAGGACGAAGTTAAAAACTCCCAGAATGCCCCTGTTAATGTAGCAGGTAGATTTGTTTTACCCACATCTAATCACGCAAACTTACAGAACCTTAGATAAAAAGGGTGCGGAAGCGGAAAATAAGTAATTTATATATAGAATACTACTTTTTTTCCGTGTATGCCCCTTTTTAGATTATAGATTTAAAATTAAAATTAATAAAAATAATAATTAAAAATAAAATATTATCTTTATTATATATATAGAAAAATGAGTGATAAGTTTGTAGCAAAGTCAGTAATCGTTTTTGATGAAAAGAGAAGTAATTATACAAAAGGTCAAGAAGTTAGAATTAAAATCCCAGCAACAAGTTGCCCTGTTGTATCTTCTCGTGATACATATTTAAGATTTAAAGTAAAACTTTCACATAGTAGTGCCGATGTTGATGCTCGTATGCCTATGATTTTAAATAGTCAAATTGGAGGAGCAAGTCTAATCAGGACATTATCCATTTATGCGATGAAAGATAATACACTTTTAGAACAAATTGATAATTATGCTTTACTTGCGTATTTACAAGCGTATTATGGTGATAGTGATAATGATAAAGATATTAAAGCATTAACAGAAGGAGCAGTAAGTAATAAGGAAAAATTACGCAATCCTTTTTATGAAACAAAAGTAGATACTGGAAATGGAAACGGACACGAAATTGTAAGTTATAAAGATGTAGAAATATGCTTACCACTTAAACTTTCAGGTTTATTAAGTCCAGATGCTTATAACGCATCTTTACCAGTAGTAGCATTAGGAGGTATAGAAGTTCGTATTTTGTTAGAAAATGATGTCCGTAAAATTATCCAGTTTGCTACTGGTAAAGCAGGGGACGGAGAATATAATGATGGATTACTTTATTGGGAAGAAGGTGTAGATAGTGAAGATTTAAGAACTGGAAATCCAGCAGGACGAAATGGTAATAATACAGCAGTTGCTAATGGTGGTCCTATGACCCCTATTTACTTAAATAATACTCTTGGAGTAGATGCTGGTCTTCATACTAAATCTTATGATTACAATACAGGAGCATTTGATAATGATATGGACCATATGGGAATACCTGCGTTTGGACCACAAGTTCCTGTGAATGATGGTGGATTACAATTTGTAAATGAATATCTACCATATTTCTTTAATCAACGATTACGCATAGGAAATCCTACTAATGCTGGTGCTAATCGTTCCACAGGGCGTATTTCTAATATTGATATACAACCAGGAGCAGGTGGCGATGCTTGTGTAGAACTTACTTGTGCTGGTGGTGGTGCTGAAAATGCTGATGACCCAGCAGGAGCAGGTGTGGGAAGTGCTGTATTAATTAATGTCCCTCAGCAGTCTTATGATTATACTATTAGTGAAGTCCAGATGGTTGTAGGTGTATTACAGACCTCTCCTGAATATGTTAATGCTGTTCTTAATAAATCTAATACAAGTCAAGGTGTATCTATGGATATTAAGAGTTTTAATAATTATAAGGTTAATCAAAATGCTGGTGTTAGTAAATCATCATTATATATCCCTATGAATGAACGACGAGCATATAGTATCCTATGTGTCCCAGAAGATTTAGCAAACCGACCTATCTATGCTGATGGATTACGACCACCAGTAGAAGAACCAGAAAATTACCACTTTATAATTTCTAATCTGCGTGTCCCTAATCGTAATGTTAATTTAGCAAGAATTAAGGAGGAAGACCGAGCAACACAAGTATATGGACGAAATGAACCAGTCCATAGTAAAGAATTGGAAGATGCCCTTAATAATTGTGGAATAGCAGTAGAAAATCTTGATAGAAGTAATTTCTGTTTTGCTATAGGACGAGCATTAAGTAGATATGGACACACTTTTAACGCTCAAGATTTAGCAGGTGAAGTAAGACTTAATGTAGAATATACAGCACAAACTAAGAATATTCTATGGAATAATTTTATATGTTGCTTAAAACGAATTACAACATCAGCATCAGGAGTTAATGTAGAGCAATAAATTATATAGAAATTAAGAAAATATTTAATTTAAAAATAAAAGAAAATTAAATTAAATATTTATATATAATATATATAAAAAAATGGCGAATATAACAGGTATTCAGTATTTTGATATTACACCCAGTAATAAGAAAGAAGTTTATTCATTTAGACAAGGCGGTGGGAGTATTAAGTTTCGGTTTGAGGCAAACCCCTCATTACTTTTAGATACATCTACATTAAGGTTAAATTATCGTATGCGTATTGTATCTGGTTCTACACCATTTAATACAGACCCTACTGCCGATGGCGAAGGACGACCTAATAATGGTAATGAATTAATTGATATTGGTGATGAACAAAGTTCAGCGTCAAATGTAGAAAGTGAAATATTATATAATTGCCGTGTAGGAGGAGCAAGTGTTGTAGAAAGTATTACTTTAACAAATCTTAATAATTCTGTTATGGAACAGGTTAGAAATTATCCACGCAAAGAAGCATCAGTATTACCTCTTACACGAGGTATGGACGATTACACATCATATATGAATTATACTAATGGTGCTACTGGTAAAAATATGGGTTCTCAATATTTTGCTAATGCTGATATTTTTTGTTCTATGCCTTTAAGAACTGGTCTTTTACAAACAGGAGCAGAATTACCATTAGGAAATGTTGGAGGATTGATTATGGAAATCCGTTTAAATAGCGACCAGAATGTATTATTTGGTGATGAAGCAGGAGATAATGGAGGTGCTTATTATATGCTTTACGACCTCTCACTCACAGGACGATACAAAGTAGCAGATAAACCCCTTGCCCCACAAAAAGTCCCACTTGTTTATTCAGCATATCAATCACTTAATAGTCTTTTACAAACTAACGATGAAACAACTAACTTTAATCTTGCTGAAAGTAATGCCCTTACAATTTGGAACAATATTATCAATTCATCACATTTAAATAATTATGCTAAAGATAGTTATGCTACGCCACCTATTCTTAACGAAGCACCCGGAAGCACTCGTAAAGAGTTTATAGAAGATTTAACCTTTAATCGTGCTGGTTCTAAATATCCATTAGAATACCAGATAGAAGAACGAGGTATAGTAGAACAACTTGTATATCAAGGACAAAATATAGATTATATGCCTATTGATACATTACGATTACGCAGTTGGTTAGATGCTGTAATTCCATTTTCACGAGTAAGACATTCACTTGTATGTTTAGCAAGTGAAAATGCTGGTATAGCGGAAGATGTTAAACAAACCTCCTTTGTTAGACTTGGCGACCAACGACAAAATCTTAATACTGCCCCAGCAGTTTTAGCAGGTAAAAAAGAAGCACAAGGTCAAGGTATATATGGTTTTGGTGTTCGTGTAGATAGAACTAATAGTAATCGTGGTATGAGTTATGATAATGCTTCATATGCTCAAAGAGTTAAGAGTAAATTATCACAACAACAAAATGAAATGGTTTATTCATTTGTTTTAGGAACACATGAACTTGTAGCATCACCAGCAGGAGTAATTATAAATTAAAGAAAATATATAGAAAATTAATAATTAATATTATTTTATTTAAAAATAAAATAAATAATAAAATAATATTGTATAATAATATATATAAAAAATGGCGGATATTCTTTCAGTAAAACCTACGAATACACCACAGGACATTAGAATAGAAACAACTATTTTAGAACCACAAAACATTAGTGATACACACGCAACCTTTTTATTTAATAATACAGGTATTTTAGATAAAAATACACGCATCGTAATCCCTGTAAAATGTCCTAACACATCAATTTTAAGTGAAAATCAATTTTACTTATCAGCAGGAGCATTTGGATTAATTAGAACTGCTACATTAAAATATCAGGGGAATGATATAGCACAAACAGATGAAGTTGGTTTATATAATAGTATGAAACGAATGTTTAGACCACAGAACTTTCGTAATAAAGTAGAAGCAGTAAAAGTTGGTTCTTCATTTGCTTTTAGAAATGATACAGATAAACAATATCAAAAAGATATAGTTCCTAATAATTTTGCTGATGTAGATACAGGTAAAGTAGCACTTATGAACTCAAAATATTTTCGTGGCGACGATGTTTATCATATGGTAAATGGTGATGGTGAGGGTGGTATTGCGTATGCTGGTTTAAATGTAAATCCTCGTTATGCTATACAGAATAATACAGCAAATACATTCCACGCAATTTTTTCACTTGAGGATTTATTCCCAGAGTTTTTAGGTAATGTTATGTTGCCTTTATATCTTTTAGATAATCAATTAAGTTTAGAAATTGCCTTTTCATCACAAGCAGACCGCAGACAAAATGTAAATCCAGTTGGTATTGGAGGTAATCAAAGTATTTCTATTGATACTGAGAATGTAAATATGGTAATGGATTTAATTTATTATAATGAAAAAGTTATGAGTTCCTTAGAAGCACGAAGTAGAGGACAGGGAATACCTATGGTTTATGGTGATTTAATCAACATTCGTCAAACATTACAAAACAATCCTGCTGATGTCCCAGCACCAGTAGCAGGTGAATTATCCGCACATAAAAAATCATTTAGTATTGATATTGGTTTAGATAATCTTGTAGTAAGAAGTATGCTGATGGCGTTAGAAAATCCCACCCCAGATACTATTGGTAATAGATTTTGTGGTAAATACTCCTCAAATGCTCCTCGTGTAAATCGTAAAGGTGATATGGAATTACAATTAACAATTAATAATGTCCCATTATATCCTAATCCAGTAGATATGAATAATAAACTTTATGACCAGACACAGCAAGTTTTTGCTGGAACACCCCTACAAGTTCCACGCCCACTATGGGATTATAATGGTAGTGTTTTTGATGAATATGCTATTACTCAATTAAATGCTTTGACCACACCACCTAGTCCAGTCCCCTCTGTTGGAGCAATGTGGAGAAGTGAAATAGAACCAGGATTACGCAGTAATTCATATTTAAATTGGATAAGGGACGTAGGTTTATATTCAGGTTCTAATACTGCTGGTAGTTTCTTAGGTAATCAATATTATTTAGGTGTAAATCTTGCTAAAACATATGATAATGTCCGTAATGCTGGTGTTAGAATTGGTAATACACCTATTCGTCTTGCTCTTAATTACACCTTTGTTAAAGCAACTGACGCTGTTTTAGGTAATAATTTTTCTGCTGGAAATCGTAATCTATCTGTATTCTGTAATGTAGAACGCAGTATGATGATTAAAAATGGAGGTATTATGGTTAGTGAAAATTAAGAAAATAATTATAAACATATAATAAATATATAAATATATATTATATGGTTAGATACAAGTTTAGTAAAGGAACAGGTTTTAAAAAATATAAAGTAGAGGTATTTGTTGGTGGTAAAAAAATAAAAACAACTCAATTTGGGGATAATAGGTATAGTCAGTATAAGGATAAAACACCTTTAAAATTATATAGTAAAAAAGACCATCTTGATAAGAAAAGGAGAAAAAGGTATTATGATAGACACGGAAAAGATGCTGTAAAATATAGTGCTAAATATTTTAGTCATAAGTATTTATGGTAAAATAAAAAGGGTGCGTATGCGGAAAAAAAGTAATTTATATATAGAATACTACTTATTTTCTGGGTATGCCCCCTTTTAAATAATTTATATTATTTTATTATCTCATTATATATATAATAATGAATGCGACTGAAACGATTATTTTAGAGTGTAATAATGCTACAAGTATTAAAGCAAAAACATTAGGGGGATTATCAAGTTTTACGAAATTAGATAAATCTACATGGACTAATAATTTTGAGAGTATAGAAATAAAAAGAGGTGATGCTTTAACGATGGAATATGCTATTATAAATCAATTAGGAGGTAGTAGTGATGCTATTGAGTTTTCACCACCCACAGAACAAGTCCCTAATAAAGATTATAATGGTAATTCAGTTATTTTTGAGATTGAGTTTTATGTTAATCATAATGGTATAAACTCAGTTGGACTACCCTTTGGTGCTACTGATAATTTAACTACACCTATGACAACACAAACAACAAATCAATTTAATTTAAATAGACCCACTTATCCTACTGGTTTTACCCCCAGCAGTGCTAATATAGCGACACTAAGGTCAAGTAATAGATTATTAATGACTGATTGTAAAAAATATACATTATTACACCCTCGTTTTGATATTATATTTGGAACACCTGCGGAGTTTTTAAGAACTGATAAAAGATATATTCAGTATCAACAAGAAAAAAACTTTATTAGTCCAGATAATCTTGCTAATGAATTAACTATTAAGTTTCATGAAACTAATACAAATCCCCCTAAACTTCACGCAAGTCAATTAATAACAGGAGATACACAAGAACAAGTAAAAGCAGATGAAGCGTTAGGTATAATAAAACCTTGTTCTTTTATTAGTGCTAATGCTTCACCAAATAATAAACCTTTACAATTAGGAGCATTTTATACATTAAATAAAAATACATACATATCAAGATATTGTAATTTACAAAATACTATTGTAAATCCTGATGGTTCATTTAATCAATTTGATAGCACAATTTGCGACCAGATGGCGGTATTAAATCCTTACAAGTGGATTAATGGAATACATTTTAATAATTGTGCTACTTATGATTTAACAGGTGATACTGATTATAACCTTACAGCAGTAGCACAGGTATATCCACGCATAATAGCAAGATATTCTATGAATGTAGCACCATTTTCTACAAACTTATTACCTTTTGAGGGACTACTAGCATCACCTACAAGAACAGTTTTAGAAGAAAATATGGGTATATTTACTAATATAACAGCAACAACAGATAATATTGATAATATTAAATTATACTTTGATAGTATATGTAAATATTATGGTGCTGATTTAGATGAAAAAGAAGCAATAAAAGATAAAGATAATTGGAGTTGTATTTTAGATATTGGACGAACAGACCAGTCCGTTAGTGATAATGGAACTGAAATTGGAACACAACCTCCCAGTGCTGTATGGGGATTAACTGGGACATTTGTATGTCCTACAACATCAAAAAAAGCAAATAACGAAGATTTAGACCCTACTATAAGAGATGGAGAAAACTTTTATGATGGTAGTTTAGGTGTTAAACCTTTTTTTAAAGATATAGTAAATGAGTTTGATGATTATGTAGAAGAAATTACTTCTACTGGTGCTGGAACATTATTTTTTGTAGATGATACACATATACAATTTAATAAAGATGTAATACAAGGTAGTGATACTGTTTATCAATACGCTAAAACGAATAATGTAGGAGCATATCCTTATAAATATATAGACCATACAGGAACAGCGACCATTTGTTTATGTTTTTTAGTTAGTAAGACTGCTGTTAATCATTTACCAGTCCATTTATCAATTGGTAATTATATTGGATTTAGTCCATCTTTTTTTGATAATTCAGCAGTATTAATGATTAATAAAGATATATCAACACCATCATCACCAAATATCCCTGCTGAAAATCCTTATCTAAATGTAGGAGCAAGTGATATAAATGTTTCTTATTCACCTGCTTTAAGTGCTTTTGGTTTTGGTTCTTTACATACTCAACGCAGAAAAGGGTGGAAAGATACTACAAGCGTCCTGAAAGACTTTGGTTCTCCTATTGTAGTAATTAACGAAATAATAGGTAGTAGTAATAATATAAATGCTTTAAATGGTAGGGCGACATCTCGTTTAAATCGTGATGGTAATGCTGGAAGACAATTTGAGTTTCAGGACCAGAGTAAGGATATTAATATTGGTTATAGTGATAGTATTGCTGGAATATGGATAAAAGATATTTATTTTGGAAAAACTGGATTTAATCCTAATCAATATACAAGTGAGTTTTTATTAAGAAATCCAGATTTTTTAAATAAAATTGCTGTTAAATCAAGTGAAGATAATTGGTATGGAAGTTTATTATGGAAGATGGGTGCTGAATATATTGATTTTTTTTCTCAATTTACTAACTTATCAAGAGGTTTAAGATTTAATAATAATTTCTGGCGTAATAATTCTACCATAAGAAGTGTAGCACCACTTACTACTAATAGTGATATTGATTGTGCTTCTGCTCCTTTTATAAATATTGGAGGTCTAGGACAAACATTAGCAGAACAAGGATTACCTAATTTTGGTCTTGGATATGATAATAATTCACCCCTACTACTAACAGGTATTACGAGTGCTGAGATGCTTTTTACAGGTGAAATTAAAAGAAGTGAAACAGGATTTTATCGTGTATATACAGATTTTTGTAATCCTACTTATTTAGATGGTGATGGAGGACAATTAAATGTAATTGCCCTTGCTTTAAAAAGTTATAATAGTAATGATTTCTTTTATTCTTACTCACCGAGTTATACTATGATTGCTGATAGGGATTATGTTTTATCAAGTATTACAACATCTATAAGAAATAGCGACGGACAACTTGCTAATGTTGGAGATAGATGTGTTATTGTATATAAGATTACAAAACCGAAATTAATATTACAACCATCAGCAGAAACAAAACAAAGTGAAGAAGGTGATTTAGAAGAAATTGTAGATGAATTAAAGGAACTTAATACTACTACTGCCATGAATAATATTTTATTAAAAGGAGGAAGCGGTCAAAGTAGTGGTGGTGGTGGTGGAAGAAGTAGTGGAGGTCTTGGAAAAGATAGATTAAGACAAAGTGAAATAAAGGTAATTAATCGTAATAGAGGTGCTGGTGGTGGTGCTATTGTTAATATTGGTGGTGATGATGTAGAATTACCATCAAGTAGTAGTTTTGTAGGAGTAGGTAGGAGAACTGATGACGATACTTATAGCACAAGAACCGAACTGGGTATAGATGCTCAGCGAAATAGGATAATTGATGAAGAACCAGCAACAAAAGAAGCAGAAGAAATAGCAACAAAACAAGAAGAAGACGAAACATTTGTAGGAGCGGATATGGATTTTAGAAATCTTAGAGAAATATTAACAAGACAATTAGTAGTAAATGTATTAAATAGAGTGCCTACTGCTGATTTAATTGATAGGAGTGGTAATTTTGATTATAGACAATATATTACAATAGTAGGTGAAGTAATACCAGACCTTTATACAAGATTTTCTACAATATTTAATAGAACAATAGCAGATTTACGAGAAAAAAGGGATAGAAGAACCTTAGTAAGAGTAGCACAACAATTATCAGGAGTAGTAGATGGGGTAGAGGTTAATCCAGCAGGAAGAAGTTTTTTATCTGTCCCACCAGCAGGTAGAAACACAGCAGGACAGGTAGGTGAGTTAGATGCTGAAATAGCACCAGAAGCATTAGAAGTATTAATGAGTGATTTAAGAACTAACGCATCAGTAGGAGATATACAGCAAGTTTTAGAAGATTTTGTAGGAACTGATAATTTATTTGTTAATTATCAAGGACAACCTATACAGATGATTGATAATTTACCAGATAGAGTAGATACAAAAGAAGAAAGAGAAGAAAGATTAGGAAGTTTAAGAGGAAGATATTTACCTAATAGAATATCTACAATAATACAGGAAGCAAGAGAAAATAGTGATGGAACAGCAGAAGGGGGTATAGAATGGATAAATCAACAATTAAGAAATATAGCAGAAAATCCCAGACCTACAAGTAGAGAAGAAAGAATACAACAAGAAAGATATTTAACTTTACTTGGTGATAGTAGGTATTTTTTAATAACTGGTAATAGACAACCACGACCATTAACAAGGTCTAATATTGAGGATTTACACGATAGAAGAGTAAGACAAAGAAGAGCGGAAGATGCGAGTTTTAGTAGTATTCAGGGAGGATTTGTTAGACCAGAAGAACCAGAACATTTACCTGCTTTTGATATAATGTATGACCCCATAGCGTATGATGCTTCACCATATATGCCTACATTTGCGAGAGCAAGAGCAACAAGGCAATTAGAGGAGGTTGTTAATCAACAACCAGAACCACCACAAACAGATACACAAACATTTAAGGAGGAAAGACCCCCAGAATAAAAAAGGTGCGGAGGCGGAAAAAAAGTAATTTGCTTATAGGATACTACTTTTTTCTCGTGTATGCCCCCTTTTAATTTAAATAAATATATATAAATATCTTGTATATATATATATGTCTATTCAGGATTTAGATAAAACGGATTTAAAGAAAGTGTTAAATCACTATAATAAATCTTTAAAAAAAGAAACATTAAAATTAACTGGAAGTAAAAAAGTATTATTAGAAAGAGTATTAAAAGAGTTTAAACATAATATAAGTAAAGATAAAAAAACAATTTTATTCATTCATAAAAAGAAAAAATCATTACCTACTTATACCCTTAATTTAAAAGGAACTGAAAAAAGAAAAGAGGAGGATAAAGAAGACAAAAGGGTATTAGACACAAAACGAAAAAAGATGCTGGAAAGGAAGGAAGCAAAAGTAAAAAAAGAAGCAGAAAAGTTAAAGAAAATAAAACAAGAAGAAAGACTAAAAGTTTTAAAAGCATTATCCGCACTTAAAAAAATAAAACGAAAAACAAAAGATAAAAAGAAACTTGCTGTAATTAAAAAAAAAGAAAAATCATTAGAGGAACAAATAAAGGATACAGAAGCAAAAAAAAGAAAATCACAGAAAGTAAATGTAGATATGAATATGAATACTAAAAAGAAAGAACCTAAAAAGAAAGAACCTAAAAAGAAAGAACCTAAAAAACTTAATGAATATCAAATAAAACAAAATAAGATAAAGGATAAAATAAAAAAAATACAAAAAGGAGTAAGTGAAGAACTTATTAAAAAATATAATAAATTATCACCATTTACTAATGTTTCTTTAAATAAGACAGAAGGACAAAAGATTTTTGATTTTCTTATGAATGATGGTAAAAAAGTTTTAGAAAAAGGTAAAAGTAAAGATTTAATGTTTATAAAATATATAGTAAGACAATATTTATCAGCACACGGATATCAAAGCGTAAGACACGGAAGAAAAGACCCTCCTTGGGGGTTAAATAATGATGATAAATTAATAGATTTAGAAAAAGAGATTAGACAAGTAGTTAAATCAAAATAATTATATATGTATATATTATAATGACTGATATGATAGATATTAATTTAGAAAATGATTATGGATTTTGTGAATATATTGATGAAGAGGATATGGAATTATTAGAATACTATTGTTATAATTATGATACTGATGAATTAGATGAAATGATTTCTTGGTTAAATAAATTAGGATATAATAAGGAGCATATCAAAGATATATTTAATATTGAGGAGTTATTTGTTGCTTTTTATGATAATTATATGAAAAGTATAGAATAAAGGAGGTTTTAGGAGGTTATATGCCTCCTACAAGCACATAACAAGGAGGATATGAGCATATTATAATTATAATATGCTTTAATGTAGGTGGTTTTATGCTTAAATGGAGTAGTTATGTGCTTAACTTCACCTTAATTGTTCCTGAACCCTTCTTTTTCTTTATTTTATCCTTTATCTTCTCTATTTTTTCTTCTTGTGTAATATTTTTTCTTCTACCTCTCTCAATAATTCTTTTTGATTTAACTTTTTTTCCTTTAAAAGGTTTATTAGAACCTATAACAAAATTAATACCATTCTTTTGAGATTTGGTAATATAATATTTATAGTCTGGTTCTCTAATTCTATACCTTAATAATATACCAGATTTATCAACTCTTTTTATTGGGGTCATCTTCTCTTTCTTTAACCACGCTCTCGCTTTTTTTGTAGTCCAACCCTGAGGTGTCTTAAATAATACTGCCTGTGTTTCGCTCATGTTCTATATATATATATTAGAGATAATTTTTTTCTTTTTCTTTTTGTCTTGACTTTCTTTCTGCTTTTTTCTGGTCTATTAAACCTAACTGATGTTTTAACAATTCATACATAGTAATAGTATCTCTCATTTCTTTTGGTTGTTTATTAAAGCACCCTATTCCACAGAAACGAGCAGACTTTACCCACCTACTTTTTACTTGACTAAACTTATCCACAGGACTATATATATATTCCTTACCACAATCCATACACTTACTATTTAAAGTATCGTCCATTTATATAATATATATAGATATTTTTTTTGTATAGTTATTAAAATTATTTTCTTTGGTTATATTATATAATGGAGCAAATAACTAAAATGATAAAAAAGGATAGACCTAATATTAGAGAAATTACTTTAAAAAATTATGGTAGATATTTACAAACTATAATGAAAGGTGTAGATAGTAAAGATATTAATATAGTTAAGAAGTTTAATAAAATAAAAACATATTTAGAAACTAAAAAAATGTCTGTAAGAAAAGCATTAACAGCATCTATATTAGTTTATTTAAGAGCAGAAGATAAAGATAAAAATGAAGATATAATAAATAAGTATAGAATATATCTACTTGATTTGAATAAAGTATATCAAAAAGATAAAAGTGATAGAGAAAAGAATGATAAAGAAAATAATAACTGGGCAACATTAGAAGAATTACATAAAGTTAGAGCAAAATTACATAAAAAAATTATAGAAGAAAATATACATCAAGAAGATAATTTAAGTAATAAAGAAAAAGATTTATTACAACAATATTTAGTAGCAAGTTTATATACCCTGCTACCGCCCAGACGAAATATTTATAGTAGTGTAGAAATTATACCTCTACAACAATATAATAAATTAAAAGGTGATGATAGAAAAAAGAATTATTTAGTTTATAATAAACCTAAAACAAAAATATTTTTTCACTTTGGTAAGCAGAAAAGCAGGAACTTTAAAGAACAAAAAATAGACGCTACTAAGGAACTTAAAAAAGTTTTAAGGTTATATCTTAAACACCATAATGGAAAATATTTATTAAATAATAAAAAAGGAGAAAGAATGACTGAGAATGGATTAACAAAATATCTCAATAAAGTATTTAAAATAGGAGGAAAGAAAATATCAAGTAGTATGATTAGGAAAATATTTGCTACTGAGGTTGTGGGAAAAGCACACGAACTTATAGAAGATACTGCGGAAAAGATGGGTCATAGTGTTGCTACTCAAAAAAGTAATTATGTAAAAAAATAAATATAGATTATATATAATGATTATGTGTGGATTAGAAATACCCCTTGCTATTTTAGCGTGTATAACAACTATATGTGGAACAATTACAGCGATTAGTGAAGCATTACCTTTTATAAAAAAATATTCTGGAAATGGAATTATACATGGAATATATCATATCATAAACCCTTCTAAATGTAATGGTGAAAATGAATAAAAAAATATATATTATAATATTATGGTTAAGATTATAATATATGATGATAAAACAGCACCTTTATATCAACTCTTAAATAATAATAATATGGTGGATTTATTTAAAACAATACAATCATATAGAGAACCTTTTAAATTACCGAAATTATCATATTTAAAACAATTAAAACATATACAGGAAGTTGCTTTTTTTAATAATGAAACTATTTTAAATGTAATTAAAAAGAAAGATATGTGGTGGATTTTTTATTATAATGATTGTAAAATATTATCTTTGTTGTAAATATAGAAGATGTGGTGGTTTTGGAAAATATTAGGATACAAAGATGAAGAAAAAGAAATGATTAAACAATATCATTTAGAAAAAGCACGAAAACATTTTGAGGAGGGACAAGGAGATAAGGTGGTGAAAGAACTATCACAGAAACAAAAAGACCAGCAAAAAGGGTGGGCGAAATCCTATGCTGATGCTGTAAAAAAAAAGGGTGCGGAAGCGGAAAAAAAGTAAATGCCCTTATAGATATTGCTAATTATGTGCCTATGCCCCCTTTTACTTATATCAAATATTTTCGTTTAATTCATAAAATTATTATGTTATATAATGATATAGGAAACAAAATGGTATTTACATTAGACGAAATGAAATTACTACAAGCAATAAATCAAAAATCACCTCACGAATATACAGATGAAGAAAAAGTAATAGTTAGGAATATTTGCGAGAAAAATAAAGTAAATAAAGTGAAACAATCACAATATTTTAGAAAATATCTTAAAACAGATAAAGGAAAAATAGCACATAGAAAAGCAAGTAAAAAATATTATAATAAAATAAAAACACAAAGAGAAGCAGGAAAACAAGCAGAAATACAAAAAAATAAAGATTTATTTAGTAAATATATTAAGGTAAATGTGGGCGGTGATACTGAATAAAAAATATATAGAATATATAGAAAATGACTTTTTTATATATTTTAAGAAATGCGGTTATATGTAAAATAAATAATATATGTTATAGATATATAAGAAAATGGCGAATGACGATAAAAAGATAAAATGTGTATTTTGTAATAAATCTGTTAGGAAATATAAGAAATGGAAAGACTGGAAAAACAGAAATAGTCATTATAAATGTTATAAAGAAGATAGAGAGTGGGGACATTTAAGAAGATATAGATATTGGAATGATAGACCTGAAAATAAAATTATAGAACAAATCTAAAAATAAAATCTCACTATATATTACTGAAATATATAAATATAAAATATATAGATTAGGTCATAAAAAGAGTATTGCTCTGGTAGGCATTCTTTTGATTATTTTTAATCCTCCTCCCATTTAGGAATAAAATTAATATTACATATACAAATCTTTTTTATTTTTTGTAGAAAAAAATAAAAAATATATAGAAAATTACTTTTACAGAAAATTACTTTTTACAAAAAATAAACAAAAAATAAACAAAAAATATATAGAAAATTACTTTTTTATATAATTTTTATAATTTAGGATACTTATGTGTGTAGTGCGTTTAAATCTCAAAATAAAAATCTGTTATAGATATATAACACAAATGAGTGCCTACCAGCAGACGATAAAAAAGATGAAGATTAATTATCTCAATACTAATATAATGAAGTCCTTTATAAAAAGTAATCCTATGAATACCAGATATGGGAAAACCGAACCATTTAAGATTACTGGATATAAGAAAATGTATTGGATACATTTTGGAAAAGAATTACGGGAAAACCTCCCAGAAAATCTTACAATATTACACGCACATACTAAAAAACACGGACGATTATATACTATTGTAGAAAAGGATAAAGTATTAGATTTAGTAAAAACAAAAAAAAATAATAACATATATGAGAACATCAATCCTCATAGAAAGTTTAAAATATATTTTGATTTTGACTTAGAAATGAACCAGAAAGAAAGACCCACACCAGAACAAGAAAAAGAAAGAATTGATATTGTATTAAGTAAAATTAAAGAAACATTAAAGACTAACAATCTTGCTATTGATAGAACAGAACCACGCAAAAAAAACCAGAACGCTTGGAAATTATCATATCATATTATTGTTAAAGATTTATATTTTAATAATTTACAAGAATTATTAGATAGTGGTTTTAAAGAATGGATTACTAATTATATGAGTGATTATGGTATAGATAATATATATACATCTTATAGGTGGTTAAAATATCCATATCAATCTAAACCAGCACAACCACAACAATTACCAGTAGGAGAACCAGATGATATTAGACATCATACAGCAACACATTTTACTGGAAATGAGAAACATATTGATATATCCTTGTTTAAAGAGTTTAAAAAAGATGGTGATAATATTGATGTTAAAAAAATGAAAAAACGAATGAATTGTAAAAATAAAACTAATTCATTACATAAAAAAGAATATGTATTACCAGATACTTTTGACTTAAAATATGCTACTACAAATGAAATATTATTTTTAATACAACCACAAAAATATACAAAAAGAACTATGAAAATGATATTAGAATGGTATATAAAAGAAAAAGGTTCTTTTAAAACTTGGTGGAACTGGAACAAACAAGGAGGAATGTGGGGGTTTAATAGTGTAAATGAATGGGAAGATGACGAACAAGTATTTTATAAAGAATGGAAAGAGTATGCTATTGCTATTAAAAAACAAGATAATTCTTGGATTAAAAGAGGAGGTTTTATAAAAGCATTAATAGAAAGAATATATAATACTGAAATTAAAAGTAAATCGGTAGATGATTTTTTTAATACATTTATAAAAACTGGTGATATTAAAGTAGGTGAAGAAAATGAAAAAGGTTATTTATCTTTTAATGAATTAAAGAAAGCAAGTGATAAACAAAAATATACTTTGTTTAATATCTCTATGGGAGGAGGTAAAACTTATGCTACTATGAATTATATTAATGAGGAACAACCTAAAAGAATATTATGGATTACAAACAGAATTACACTTGGTAGAAGTATATATGGAGAAATTAATAAAATGGTTTATGAAGAAAATGATGGTAGTGAAACACACCATACATATAAAGGAGAACCATTTAGATTTTATAAAGATGTTAGAGGAGAATTAAATGAAAGATTTGACGAGATGAATAATGAAAACAGAAGAGAAACATTAAAAGATATAAATAGATTGATTATTGAGGTTGAGAGTATGAAACATTTAACAAATGCCGAACAATATGATTTAATTGTAGCAGATGAAATTGAGAGTTTATTTTTACCTTTTATGAGTGATGATACACACGGAACATCATACGATAAAAACTGGAACTCTTTTTGTAATACGATGAAATATGCTAAAAAAGTATTTTTAATGGACGCATATTTATCAACAAGAACAACTGGATTTATAAGAGATAATGACCCAGATGAGGAACAAGTTATTATATACAATAAAAGAAGTTTAAATAAAACTTACAAACATTACAAACATTTTAAAACTATGATTAAAAATATTATTAATGATTTAAAAGAAGGTAAAAGAATATATTTATTTTATCCATACAAAACTGGTAAAGGTAGTTTATTAAAAATGAGTATAGAGCAACTTTGTGCTGTAATTGTAAAAGATTTACCTGAATTAAAATATCTCGTATATCATGGAGATATAAATGATGAAGAAAAGAAAAAATTAGGAGATGTAAATGAATTATGGAGTGATAAACAATTAATTATTACAAACAGCACTATTAGTGTAGGTGTATCTTATAATAATAAAGATAAATTATTTGATAAAATATATTTAACTTATGCTGAGTTTTTATATCCTCGTGATATAATACAATCAAGTTTTAGAGTAAGAAGCACAACTGATAATGAAATAGGATATTGTGAATTAAAATCATTAGGAGATATTACTGGTGAAGTAAAATGTAAGCAAGAGGGTTTGAGGAGCATTTATATTATGGGTCAAGATAAAACACTATCTAACCTTATGAAAAATATGAGTTTAGAATATTCAGCAAAAGGTAATGAATGTATGAGAAGATTTATGGAAGAAACTGGATATGAAAAAACTTTTATTAATAATGAAGGTGTAAATAAAAATGAATGGAAAAAAATTAGAACTTTAACAGAAGGAGTAAAAGATTTGTGGGACTGGGATAATATTTTTTATGAAGATACAAAAAAACATACTAAAAATATAGTAGATTATAAAGAAAAAAGAGATAATCAAACAGCAACAAGTCAAGAGAAAATGGAGATTGAGAAATACGAAGTAATGAGATTTTTAAATCCAGAACTATGTGGTGAAGATATGGATATAATCGGTGAAGAGATTTATAAACAACATTTTAAACAATTTAATTTAGTTAATAGATATTTACAAGGTAAAGATTATGAAGTATTAGAATTAGTTTTAGACAGAGTATATACTAATGATAATAATAAAATAGAAGATTTTGTAAATCAAGATTTTTACCTTAAACTAAAAAATACAAAAAAATGGAAGAAAGAAGATAGAGAAACAATATTTAAATATATACAATTAGATAAACGATATATGAAAAAATATAGTAATCAAAAATTACAACAAAAAATTATTAATAGTTTCGGTATTACACCAGATAATACTGGTAAAGAAAAAATTAAAGAAGTAATGAATGATGAACTTTTATCACAAACAGAAAAAACTATGAGAATAGATTGTATTAAAAAATCTCAAAAAAATAATAATACTTTATCATCTATGGGATTAGGTAAAATAATAAATATATTTAATACTTATGGTAGAAGAAATCATAGTATATATGAAGTAGAAGAACCAGATGAATTAGACTTTTTAACTGATGATGATGAATTAGATTTAGATGAAGATGATGATGAAATCCATGAACCAGTTATAATAAATAAACCAAAAAAAACAGAACAAGAAATAGAAGATTTTTTACATAATCTTAAAAAGAAAAATCTACCTTTTCAGGAGTATTATAGATTAAAGAAAGAGTTTATTAATTAATTAAATAGATAAGTATATATTAAATAATAATTAAATATATAATTATAAAACTAAAAAGGGGCATACACGGAAAAAAAGTAGTAGTCTATAGTCAAATTACTTTTTTTTCGCATACGCACCTTTTTTCTATTGTATAGTCTATAACAGAATTATTTACAACCACAACCCCCTTTTGACTTCTTCTTTTTACCTTTACTTTTAGAACTTTTCTTATACCCAACAAAAACTTTTTCAGGACTATAATTTGATTTTTTAGTTTTTACCTTTTGACCTTCACAAATATCATTAACACAAGAAGAAACTTTATTTTTATTATACTTCATTTATATAAATTATATATAGATATTTATTTTCTTATTATATATTATAAAATAATGAGGACGAAAGTAATTAGTAAAATTATAGCAAGTAGCGGAGGAAATGTTAATTTCCCATCATCACCTTTAAGATTTGATGTAGTATTATCACCGCCAATGGTAT
>Ga0209535_1000742_pt1 | contig 22857 bp, 10 predicted proteins | sample LinPmetageLP28_FD_184041 | JGI IMG/M metagenome (GOLD analysis project Ga0209535, IMG submission 184041) | Marine viral communities from the Pacific Ocean - LP-28 (SPAdes) (version 2) | ecosystem: Environmental > Aquatic > Marine > Oceanic | place: Pacific Ocean | collected 2009-08-22
TACCAACTGATTTTCCAGCATAGCTATATCTAATACTACCATTCCAAGTTAAAGTACCTGATAATCTAGCAACCCAAGCCTCACCGAATATCCCTCTCTTACATTCTGGTGCAGTTACATAATAGTCTTTATAAACCCAATCTTGCCATGGGCCGGTCGGTGATACTCTTGCTCTCATAATAGGAACTTTAAAAATAATAGTACCCCATGAGTTTTCATTTAACGTAACAGAACCCATAGCGTTAGTGTAACTGGTAGATCTATTAATTATATCTACTACGAATGTAGATCCAGGTAAAGGTGGTACACTACCTAGAGGATTAGGATTCATGTCTGGCATATATATATCATACTCATATCCTTCATTGTTTAGTTGAAATGGTTGTACTGGAGCTGTTGCTCCTTCTAAACCTCTTCCCACATTAACTTCAATGAAAGGCCTGTCTAGAGTTTCTATAAAGTTTACTGGTGGAGAAGTACTGCTAAGAGTGTTCCAACAGAATATGCTGTTCTGAGAGGATGGCGATATAGTATTTATCTCATTTTCACCACGCACACTAGTTCTACTAAAAACAAGTGGAACTGCCGTAAACATATTCTTTTGTGATAAGCTCCACCATTCCTCATATCCACCAATTAAATCTGGATCATTTTGCTGAGAGCTTATTTGAATAAACCCGTTCCGAGTCTGTCCTCTTTTTATTTGTATTGTTGGGGCTTCATTTCCTGTCTGCGCAGCCCCATCAGTATTAATAAATTTCATGTAAACAGCATCCTTTTTCATAACATTATTAGTACCTCTACCATATTGCGTTATTACTTGGCCTGGCTCTTTCGTTAGTAGGCTGTCAATAGCATAATATCTCTGAACCTTATCCCCGTCAGGAGGAAGTGGCCCAAGCCCAGTATAACTGTTTGTAGCTCCCCATACCTGCTGTCCTATTCTTTGTGTATGTGGGCGAGGATTTCCTCCTTGATCTACCCCATCCCAATTTATCTGAATATTAGGTGCAGCATAAATCTCTAGTGAAGATACTGCAGATTGCTTATACATTCTTAATTTACTATTTCCTCTAATATAAATTTCTCCGCCAACATTAATTGTAGTAGTTGAATAGTTATCAATAGCAATATTTCCTTGAGCCGTAGCAGCACTATTACCTTGTTTTATTGTAATATTTCCATTTGCCCCTCCGCTCGAAGTTGCTAGTAAAATACTCCCGGAGTTAGTTTTTGCTTGTATTGCACCTGTACCCCCAGCCGGTGTAGTATCTAAATAAATAGCCCCTGCTGAATACATTCTTATATCTCCTGGTGTAGAATTAAAATTTGAAGTAACTATATTAACTCTACCTGCCTCAAGGTTAAAGTATCCTATATTACTTTGTTGTGTAGTCGGCGTAGCAACAATACCACTATTTCCTAGCTGCATTTTAGATTGAGCGGAAGAACCTTGAACTATAGTTTCAAACTTATTACCTGCTCCAACGGATCCTTGTCTTACTTCAATTGTGAAATCTCCATCATTTCCAAATCCACTAGGAGTAGCATCTAAACCTGAGACGAATGATATTTGTTTACCTGCTCTATATTGATGCCCTCTTTGTGGAACATCGACTAAATATCCAATTAAATCATCTACATTACTTGGTAATGTTGCAGGCTTTGGAACATTCATCGTTAATACATCATCTGCCCCAATACTGATATTGGATAGATTGGTTAAATTATCTTGCCAGTATTTATCATTTGCAGCATCTGGTCCATAACCACCGTGAAACACAATAGACTTTCCTTGAGCAGTTTTTTGGTGTATCAGTAGTGAAGCTACATTAGACTGTAATTGTTTGCTAACGTCATCAGGAATTATGTAATCATTATCTAATGTAAATTGGCCGGGTAAGGTAGTTGTGGTTGAAACTGCGCCACCTATCATAATAGAAGGTATTCCTTGATTGTTGGCAGAAGCACCACCAGTTAGTCCATACCCAATCACACCATTATAAAGTGCAGTCTCCTCTAGTATATTGTTTGGTCCTCCAAAGTCTAAGCCAAAACCTGCACTTGCTCCAGCCGGACCTACCGGTCCAGTTAAATTAATTCCAGTTGGTGACCAAGTTAATCCAGTGTATTCCCAAACATCACCATCAGTACTTAAGGGTGGAGCTGAATTACTGTCTTGTAAATAATAATCTCCAATTAATGGTGTAGTGGTAGGTGGAGTAACAACTGGGCTATCTGCACCGTCATACCACGTAGTACCTTTTGGTCCTCTACCACCCGCTGGTCCTACTGGTCCAATCGGGCCTATTGGGCCGGCTGGCCCACCACCATTCAGCAATATTTGATCAAAATTAAAATTGGTCTTATCCACCAATTGCGAAATAGTATCTGATGCTATTATTTCTTGTATAGTGATTGGCATTTCTTTTCTATTATTTTTTAACTATAGTGACGCTGAACCCATATGATTCAGAGAAACCTGTTCTTTTATTATATATTAGCTTTAAATCAAATGGATTTGTATTTAAAGTTTTTGATCCTATATTATTATTTATAGTTAATCCATTACTAATCTTTTCAGCATTTGTCAACTCTGCTGTACTATAAGTGGATCCTCCTTTAGTTCTACTTGCTAATGTATAGAATTCTACTTTCTCTACTTTATAAAGTTTTAATATATTTTCTTTTATGTATTGTTCAACATCATCATCTAGAGTTTCTAAGTTACCATATCCATATAAGTCTTTTACATACTTCTCAAACTCTTTTTTAATAGGAGTAGACAAATATTCTATTAATCTTTTTTCATTAAATAAATAAAACGTTTCTATAGGAGATGATGGTTCTTTTTTAATAGCTCTTATGTTTTTAACACCATCCGACTTAATTACATTTTTATTAATAGTAACAGACGGTTGATCTAAATACATAAAAGTACCATCAATTAAACTTGGTTGTTTTATTGCACCCTTTACGAAAGGATCAGGTTTAAAAGTTTCTAATATGATTGTTTCTGGAACTTTAAGATATTTAGATCCAAAAAATGATTTTCTCTCAAACATGGATCGTGTCCCAATAACTTTCTGTATTTGAGATTTATCAATACTTTTTATAAAATATGAAGGTTCCCAGTTTGAGGAGAACATATAAAAATCTCTATAGTCAATACCTATCTCATTAATTAAAGGGTATAAACTAGAGAAGGCACCTTCTTTTGAAAGCTCCAAAACAGTAGAAGGATCTTGCTCATTTACTTTATGATAAAAGAAATTTTGTATTTGTCCAAACTTTAGATCTTTACTATAAAACTGTGTATTTTTATATTTACACAATTCCATTACTTTTATTTTATATGCAGCATCTGGAATAATCGCCGAACTTGTAAACCCAGTATTACCAGTAACTCCACTATTAAAATCTATATTTTGATATGGGTCTCTAAACGAAAGTAAAGGTAGAGCATACGGTGCATAATAACCCGCGTGTCTAGCAAATGGAGTTATTCTAGGTTTCTTTTGCAAAGATAAATCATAACCAACAACATCAGTTAAGTTAAACGCTGTCGGTTTAGCTGGGTCTGGTAATATTCCTACATAAATAGATTTAAGTATATCAGACTGTGCTCGCAATTCAATTGCAAATGTTTGTGATAAAGTACCATCAGTATTCTTAACTTGATCTCCTGCTGTATTTATTGTTTCATAAATAATACTTGGATTACCTTGATTTACAGCATCAAATATTTCACCAAAAGATGAATTATTTAATCTATTTGTAAATTGCAAGTAACCACCTTGGCTAATTAAATAAGTAGCAGCTCCTAGTAGTTGCTGTGATGGTACCGCCGTAGGAACAATAAACAAAACATTATTTTTAGTTAAACCGCCAGGATTAACTTTTAATGTATTAGAATTTACAACAGTGTTAATTCCATTTACTGCATAATTATCTGTTCCACCTGAACCATCAGGGACCTGAAACTTAATTTCACCATAAGTACCATTACCTAGTATTCTAACATCGTTTACCAAATCTGGTATAGTACCTGTAGATGAAGGCACCCAATTTAAAATAATAAAACCATTATTATCTACAAAAGACGTAGCAAAACTAATTGAACCATTAATAACAGTTTCTTTATAATTATATGCTGCTGTAGTTCCGGGTTGGGGTACACAGGTATTACCAACAGTTTTAAAATTACTGTTTAGTGAATATAGGCTTGTCCTATCAATAATAGATTTAGTATTATCATTAATACATTCAACTTCATAATTAATTGATATTAACATGACTACAGTTTTCCACTTTTCATTTTTTATAAACTTAATTTGAAATTCTGGTTTATTTTCTAGATTAGGTACAAATATAACAGAAAATCTATAATCATTAAATGATCCATTATTAACGTATGATAATGATCTAGCATTAAAATCTGCTTTTTCTGTTCCTATTGCTTTATCCTTTGCAATAATCCTAACACCTCTTAAAAAGGTTTCAGAAAAATTCTTTTCATCTCCACCCGAAAATCTACCATACCTCAATTGCCTATCAATTTCTGTAATAGAACCGCCAGTAGTAAATCTCTGAACTATAAAATAATCATCAAAATAATTTTTGTTTACATTTTGAAATGTACCTGGAACAAACAGTTGGCCTGATATTGGGTTTGCTTCTGTATTATCAACCGGGGCATTATCGATATAACTCCATGAATTTTCAATAGCATCTTTTGTAAAATATTCTGGAAATTCCGATAAGTAATACCATTCATGTGTATATCCACTAGCCTCTTGTATCTTATCCCATTTAGATGGTGCAAAATTATTTAAACCAAACGCTTCATTTACATCTAATCTATATGGATGATTTCTCACATCTTTGCCATCATTAACCCAACCCCACTTATTAATGTAAGGTGCAATTCTAGAGATAGACGCCTGTGATGTTAAAAAGTTTTCTTCTAACCTATTATACTCACTTTTAATATATTCATCATTAGGATTTTCATCTTCTGCATCAGCTAATAATCCAATGAGATTATAAAAACCACCATTATCATAAAAATTTCTAATCTGAGGATTACTGCTTATTCCAGTATATTCAAGAGGTACTACGCCAGGAGTAGTTTGGTTATATTCAGCAAATTCAAAATCTAATTCACCTTCTTTGCTATAAAGATTACTATAGAAATCAAAATCAAAATCTCTAACTTCAAAAAATGAAAATCTTCCAAAAGATGATTTATAATCTGAGTACAGAGCAACCTGGTTTGTTCGAGTTACCATGATTTGGTTATTATTGCATGTAATAATAGCATACTTGTCAATATCATTATATCCAATTATTCGACCGAACCCATCAAATATAGGTTCATTTGTGTATGGGACCCAATCTCCAATTTCAGCAAACCCACCAGTAGTCTGTACAAAGTTACCTTTTTCAAATCTATCTTGATCACCTAAAGTAACTTTTAATAAACTATTTTTAGTATCATTTCCTCCAACAAAGTTTTTGTCTGGAGTAATTAAAGTTGTAAGTGGATATGTTTCTACTTGATTAAATAGTTCTGGAAATTGAACATCCATTTTAAAATTTAATCTATTAAAACGAGTACCACTAAATCTTGATTTAACATAAACTGTAGTATCATTATATGAAGCTTCAAAAAATCTATCATTTTCATCTATTCCTTTATTAATAGCAGAGGTTATAGATTGTGCTACTTCTTGTAAAGTTCCGTTAGGATTAAAAAACTTTTGAAAGGATTTACCTGGTATAGGTGCAAGAGTACTGTTAGCAAATATTTCACCTGTAAAGTTTACTCCATCATAAAATTCTATTGAAGAACCATCAAAAATATTATCTAATACTTTTATATACATTTGAGCTACACCTGGCTTTTCAATAATACTAGCATTTGCAAATGTATCAGGCTCTTTATAGCCTGTAAATAAAGATATGTCTACTCTTGTATCAAATAATCTTATTTGATCAGTATTCCAGAGAGATCCTTTTTTAATAGTATGAAAATCATCTTTTTTATCTTTTACATAAAATATTGATTCAACTTCATCTACTCTATCCGGTGTAGGAAGTCCTGTAATTGTTTCTGTTTTTGCTGGATCTAAATATAATAATATTCCATTTGGGTTTGTTAAATCAAAAGGAGTATTTAAAAATTGAGAAACTTCAGTTATAGTTTTAATTTTAGGAAGTTGAGATTTCTCTGTTCCTTTATAAAAACCTTCTCCTGATATATCAAACTTACCTTCTTCAATATCATTTACATACATACCAAAATATCTGTTAATCGAATAATCATTAGCTGTTGGATCATCAAACAAAAACTCCATGTTTAAAAGATTAGCTAAAAGTACGCCATTATTTTGAAAGCCTTGAGTAAATAAATATTCATCTTGCATAACAGTAGAATCTTTAGTAACCAAATCTTGATATGCAAAATTACCAGAACTAGTAAATCCACCGCTCTTATAAGATATCCCATTCCATAAAATAGGCTCATCTTTTCTCCATGAAATATTTAATGGTACTTCCGGAAAAGTTTCTTGATTTCTATAATTTCGTATATAAGATCCTAATGCGGTGCTTTCAGTTAAATCAAATGTTTTTATTGCCGTACAATTTTCTAAAACATTTTTATTGAATGCCGCTGAAGTTTGTGCGTTTATAGTATTAGCATTTTCTGTAGCTGCTTTAACGTTGTTTACTGCCGCCGGATTATCTAATCTAAAAACTACAAAATAGTTAGGCATTTGTTCATTTAGCCAAAGAGGTGCTAATGTAGCTAAACTTTGAGAGTATGAAGTTGATGCAACAGATCTAGTTCCGGCACAATAAAACATTTCATATTGGTTTCCATATTTAGAAAGAACAGCATCATCCTCGTATTCTTGAAATATCTCATATGCAGCTTCTTTAGGAAATTTACCAAAATCAAAAAATCTAAAAACATCACGATCATACGTACTGTTTTCATCAACTTTAAAAGCTTTATATTTTTGAGAAGATAATCTAGTATTGGCACTAAAGGATTCTAAGTAAATATCTGTACCATCAGATACAACTTTTACGTTTCCGGTTAACTTAGGATTAGTTCTAACTAAACTATATGATGCTTTATCGAATAAGTTTTCAGCCATTTATCTTTCACTTTTTTTATATATTCACTAAAAGACATGGTTAAATTCTAGAGAAGAGCTTCTCCGAGAAAAGTACTCGTTCCTCTACTTCCGCCGCCTCCGCCGCCTCCACTACGAGATATTGTAGTTTGTGTTAACGATGGTCTTAATCCTGCTACAACCTTTTCCAAATCATTTAATCCTTTTGTAACTGTTGCTGCTGGGAATACATCTATACTTAATCTATCTGATCTATACTTAGCTGAAATTTCAATGTCATATTGAGCCACATCGGAATTATTAGGATATAAATCAATTCCTATTCTTTTAGCAAATGTAAGATTTACAATAGATCCATTTATGTCTCCTCCAATATTTCCTAAACCAGTACCTGAGGTTGTACCAAAATAATCAGTCATTCTATATTGAAATACTAAAGGAATATTAATAGAATTTTGCTGACCGAACTGTACAAGCTTAAGTGATTGGATAGAATCACCATCTACTTGAATATTTAAATGATTATCCGAAGATACAAATAGATAAGATCCACATGATTGTTTACCTAACGTGTATTGATCAAATCCTTCAAATGAACTTTTAGCATTTCTATTATAACCGCCAGAAATATAACCAGGTGCAGTAGGATCCCAAAGATTGACTAAAGCAGCTGAGGATAGTGAAGGGCTAGCTTCTAAATTTTGTCCCGTACCAAAAGCAACAGGTAAAGTTCCAGATAATACATTTAAATCTGTAACATTTTCATTTAGGTATATTGACTGTTGTTTTCCTAATGAAGCATCTGAAGTTAAAGGCGCAAATTTATTTTGTCTAAACAAAACAGCACCTGTTCCATTTCCGCTTGATGTACAGTCTAATGGAAAAACAACAGTACCAGGATCAGCTAAAGTATTAACATCTCCTGTTAAAGCTATGTATGCATTTCTATATGCTTCATAATTAATTAAAGTTGGATGAGCTATAGAAACTGACGCTATATCATCATCACTAGCACCAGGTATAGGGTTAGCTGGGTAATTAGGTGTAGTTGTAGGAAGACCATTTGAGCCAAAACCTCCACCCCATATAAATTCGGTGGTTGGAGATCCTGTACTTACAAAGGTGCCTGAGTTATAAAAATTTTCAATTGTATCTAAATTAAACGTATAATCTCCATCAGGATTAATATAACTATAAAAATCACCTTCAGCAGATACATCACTATATCTGGCATAAATAAATTGATTCTTATTCTGTGTAGATTGAAATGGAGGTATAGATACCATTTGACCATACTGTGTACTTGTAGTAACATCTGGGTTAGTTAATAAAATTGGTGTCAAGTCATATTTTCTAACTGTGTTATAATCTGTATCATCTCCTCTAAATGTCGCTCTACTGTTTGATTGATTGGCTGCACTATTATCAAGCCAATCATAAGTAGCTGGTAAAATGACAGATCCATCAATTAAATTTCCAACATTACCTGGTGAATATAATGCAGGGTTTTCTGATTGTTGTACCATTCTAGCTCGGCTTCCTTTAATTCTTGCAATTAATTGTAAAGGAGTTTGTGATCTATTACCAATATTAATAAAATATGTTTTGGATATAATAGCTCCTCTAGGATCATCAAGACCATCAACCTCCTGTGAATAGAACCCAGCAAATAATTTAGTAACTGAATTTCTTTTTAAGTTTGTTACATTACCTTGATCATCTACTAAAGTAACAGACATTTCACCTTGTGCATTGCTTAATATTTCAGAAAATAAGTTTAATTGATTTTGCATATCATTTAGCTTAGTAAATAAGTCAATCGGTGTTTGATTTTCTGATAAAAAACCAGAAGCAATTACTGGACTTGAATGAGCAAAATATGTTTCATTTGCAATAAAAGAACTGCTTAAATGAGTAGGAAGATCTATAGATTCTAAATTTTCATTTAATGCCACTTGCGCTAAGTCTTCTTGGTTTTGTGCTAAGATAGATTCAATTGCACTATCCGAGCTTAAGTTAGCTGGAAATTCAACTCTTATTGGAGTACTGTATTCACTCTCTAGTGGATTAGATGGCCAACCGGCCTCTGAAATAGATTTTACTTCTATTTCTACTTGCTCACCTTTTCTAATAGGTATATCTAATTGATTAATATTAACTGAATCTGCATTGTCATCATCTATAGCAGCCCACTCATATAAACCAGTTATAGTATTTTTTGTTCTTGGTCTTAATACAGTATCTACTATTACATAATTAGAAAAAGCCCCTTGGCTAGTTCCCGAGCCATCGGTGTAAGTAAATTGTTTAACTGGGTTAGCAGCGCCATCAGAAGAAAGATATCTATAACGATATTTAAATTTTATTATATCTTGAACTCCGGTTTCAGGTGCAGATTTTTCTTCAGGCATTGCCCAGAATCCTCTTACTCTATATTTAGGAGTTATACTACTTACTGAATTATCTGAAGCAAAAGAACTTATCTCTGTTACTACAGATGAGTATAGTTTTGCTTGTGAAGCTCTTTCAGTAATTAAACCTTGTAAAGCATTCTTATCAGCATCTCGTTCTACTTCAGTTGTATAATTAGTAGTTTGTATTTTAGTTCTACTTTGTGAAATAGCTACATCTAATTCAGTTAATGTAGACTCTATAGTATTTTTTTGATTATTTAAATCTTTAAGCTGAACGATAGCATCTGAATCACTAACTTGTCCGTTTATTAATGATACACTAAAATCATCAGAACTTAATACCGGAGCATTAGGAGTTAACCCCTCTCTACTCGTAGGCATTTTATCTTGCGCAAAGGATAAGAGGTATCTTCCAAAATCCACTGCATTTTGTTGATAATAGTCAGCCAACGATTGAGCATTACCCGCAGAATCAATAGTTGTTAAATTATTAGTATAAAAACCACTACCTGGTGACCAGTTCACTGCTGGTATTTTAGAGTCTGGGTCTATAGGTTTAATAAATGTTACACATCTTTCATTAAAACCTACAGTAACATCTACTTCTAAAGTATCACTTAATGTAGATCCTATTTTTAGAACATCGGCACCAATACTAATAGTCCTGCTCCCTTCTTGTAATCTTACAATAACAGAGTTTGTACTTGTATCAATTTGTGTTACAGTATATCTTGTATCAATAGGTGTGGATACTACTTCTAAACTATCACCAACTTTAAGTTGCACCGTATCTGCAAAATCAGCCTCGGCGTCGGTATAAAATATTTTATTAAGTTTATATAATTTTTGAACAACTGTTTGTTCAACACCATTCACAGTTTCAGTAACACTTTCTTCTCCTATTCTTACTACACTAAAATTACCTGAAAATCTCTTATCTCTTGGTGGTAAATCTACAACAGCTTCATCTAATACATATGATATATTTTTTTCTACTATTTCTTGTAAAAATGTATTATAGTCAATTGTAGCATTTCCATTATATTGAGATTCAAAAAAATTAATTTTACTTTGTGAATTGGTATCTAAAATATATCTTTGTACAATAGCCCTTTCTGTATCAACTGGAGCCTGTCCTGTAATATCAAATGCTACAAATAATAAAGGATTAATTAATTCTTCAAAAAACCAATTAGGCTTAATATCAAATTCATTAATAGAATTTAATGAAGTAAGATCCTGTGCTTCAGTAGGTAATTTAGCTAGAACTAATTTTCTAAATGTACCGTCTGCTAATCTTATAGAACTATTACCATCATTAAAATTAGTAATAGTATTAATATTTGTGTTTAATCTATCAACAGAGTTCTTAAGAAAACCAAAACTTGGAATAGTAAGCCTAGAATTTGTACCATCATTATTCTGAATATTTACAGTTACAGAATCTCTACTTGAGGTAATCGCTTGGTTAACTTTCTCAAAGCTCTCTAAAGAATTGTTAAAAAGTCTTAACAGCTCTGGAAGCATTGTTTGTATTGAATTATTTTCAGCCATTATCTAGGTTTCAATTTTATTATTTATTTAACACAGTCATATACAAAATTCAGTACACCTTGTTCTGTACAAATCAAATCAATGATTGGTAATTCACTAAGCTTTGCATTAGGTATAGTTGCAATTAATTTACCAAACGATCCTGTATTAAGTCTGCTTGGCGCATCAGTATATATTTTTATATTTCTGGATCCTACAAGAGGAACATTGTTAAATGTTAATCTCATTGTTTGTCCTGTTAACCATTGTACCCTAGTATCATCAATGTAAATAGAAATATCTCCATTTGCCTGATTTATAGTATCTAATCTTAACATATTTGTATATGTTCGTAAATCAGCAAATACACTAGGATTTACAACATTTAAATTTAAAGGTGCAGAGGCAGTAATTGGAACATCACCAGAATCTAAAGGAACCATTAAGTTATAGGCCTGTACATTATTAGATATTTGGATTTGGTTAGGTGTATTAGTATTAACACTAATACCAGTTCCTTGTCTTACTACATCAGTATTGTATTGTAGAGTTTGTGAAACTTCTCCATTTGCTAATGTTTGAATTTCTTCTGAATTTTTTGCAATTAAATCCAGTAATGTAGTACTACTTGCAAACGCCAACGAAGCATTGTCTATTTGTGTTTGTAAACTATTAATTTGAGATTGTAAAAATGCGGAAGTACTAACAGAATTTAAAGTATTTTCTACAGCATTTAATCTGGTTGCAATATCAGTTAATTCTAATTGTTGTCTTTGGAATATTTGAGCAGACGCCTGTAGCTGTGCCGATGCATCTGAAAATAATCCCATTGAAAAAGTATTATAATCATTAACTATTGTATCAATACCTGCACTACCTGGGGATGCATCAAACCTTAAGTTAATTTTAAAACCATAGCTATTACCATTTTGGCCAGTTACAAGATTAGGTTTATATTTTGGATATCTTTGAAAAAATCCACCATCAGTTGTATTAGTTGCATTATCTAATAATAAAATACCATAAAGATTAGTTTTAGTTTTAGATGAATCACTTAAGTCTACCATGTCATAATAAACCAACACGGAATTAAATTCAAATGATTGTGCTAAATCAGTACCATTAAACTGTGGTATAGTACTTATAGTTTGATCTTGCATAATCTGCTGATAGTCATTAGCATTAAAATCTACACTAATTCCATCAAACTCTGATCTTATATATGTAGAACCAATATAACCAGGAGGATTACTATAATCAGCAGGATATTTTTGAATCTCTGCATTTAATACACTAGTAAATGTAGTAGGTTCAGTAAAGTAAGCGTCTATTGTAGTAGGAGGTGTTGGTTCATCCATCCAATTTGCGTTAGGATCTGTATAACCAGCAGGCCCTGCGCCCTGGAGAGGTTGATCATAATCATAAAATGCAAATATATCTAAACCTTGTGGGTGTATAGTCGCAGAATTCCTTCCCATTATATACTCACTTGTACCTTGGATTTTTAATGATGGTTGGTAATTCGTATCAGATACAGAATCAAAGAGGATAGTAGGTGTTCCACCGACCTCTGTAGGTACATTAATGTATAACTCTGTATAAGCTTCACCTGCTTTATCTACATTATTTACAATATCAATATCACCAATGTATTTAACTACTCTTCTATACTGTCGAGTACCTGATAGAACCTGATCTTCTTCTACAAATCTCGGTGCAGTTATACTACCAGCTTTCTCTAAAGCAGTAGCTTCTCTGAATCTCATTGCACCAGTTTCTTTTAACCATTTAAAGAATACCCTTTCACTAACTGATAGGTTTGTAGTATTATCATATGTTGAATCACTAATAATAAGTTCTTCAAGATTTAGCGCATAATTTTGGAAACTTTGAGTAAAAGCAACATTACGATCACCTGGTAAACCACCATTTAAAATCGCACCATCTACAGTATCAAACTGAAAATAATTTTGTTTGTTTTCAAAGCCAACGCCTCCACCTAATTTATCCATGTCTGGTAAATTAAGAAGCACAAACTTAGAAAAGACTAATTTTAACTCATCATTGTTGAGAGTTCTAGATAAGTCTTTAGCAGATGATGAGAACGTGTAAAACGATCCCCCATCTACTAATGGAGTTCTGATTAAGGGCGTTGTTGCCATGTATACTTTTTTCTTTAATTATTATGATAGTACATATCCATCACCACCAACAATGTACCAGACCGGTTGGCCAAATCCATTATCAATAGCTAAAAGATGTACAGTTTGTCCTAGGGTACTTAAAGTAATCTCATCTGTAAGAGCACCTGAAGTTACTAAATTATTATTCACTCCTTTAATTACTACACCACCACTTCCTATTGTATATACAAAGAATATTTCTTGTCCTATACTACCATTAAATAATGATATGTCCAGGTTAGTTGTTATATCTGAATTACCAATCCTATTTAATGAATAAGGTGGTATCGCAGCAGTACCTCCTACATCAATAGTCATAGTAGCTCCACCTTCAATATCATCAAGAGTAGTTGGATTAGTATCATTTCTAAATATTCCGCCAAAGCTCATATTTAAATTACCAGTCATTTTAACATTTGTTAAAATATCAAAAGTACTAGCATTGATATCAAGTAATATTGTACTTAATCCAACTCTTAATGCTTCAGTTGAAAGATTGTTTAGATTAGTGATAGTACCACCAGATGGAGAAAAATATACCTCCATTGCATTGATTTCACTAGCAAGAACATTAAAGTTGTCATTAATAACTAACCTTGATCCTGATAAAGAATCGGTTCCTAAAATTTCTGTTACGCTGATTGCCATTTTATTATTTTGTTTTAAATTTGTTGAGATCTTTCAATCTCTTTTATATTTAAGATATTTCTACCTTTTTTATATTTATTCCCATTCGTATCTGTAAGTTCTAATGTTATCATATACTTTCCTGGGTCTTTAAAAAGATATGTTAGATACTTGCTTTCAAAATATATATCCGCCACGGATGAGTTAGTAGTATTAGAGATGATCCACCTAGGTGTATCTTTTCCAACTATTCTACATTTATCATAGACAAACATTGCCCATGTCATTGGCGGTAATGTTTTTCCATCGTTAATAAACTTTGCAGTTCCCCATGTTGGATTACTTGTTATACTTTGGCTAGACTTATAAATTCTACTTAAGCAATCAACATTACCTCCTGTAGGAGATAGTTCAAAAGGTATGTAACCTGATGGTGTTGCTGAGGTTGCAAATATTGTATTTAAAATAGTAGTACTAGGTTTTGCTAATACTTTACTTATATAGTCTGTATATAATGCATGCCCTAATGGATTGTTCGATGCAACTAATGCAGGTGTATCAGCAGTCCACTCTGGTGCTAAAGTTCCCCCACTTACATAAGTAGTAATAAAATTCCATTCTGCATATATTAATAAGTATAAATACTCTCTCATTAATAATGCTCTAAATTCATCTAAAGTTTGTCCCGGCTGCTGTGAATACCCTGATGTATCATATACTCCGTTTGCAATTGCTTCTGACATTGCAATATAAGTTGGCCCTGATGGTGATGTTTGGTTAAATACATTTGGATAAGATCCAGGTAAACCAAATGTTGTTATAGTATGAAGGATATGCTCTAATACTTCTGTTATTTGCGCATTTGTACTAGATGATGGATTTTCCCAAACAAAATCAACATTAGCATTATTATCCATAGTATCATCCCAGCCTGGTAATGTTTCTAAATTTGGATTATAGCTACCCATACCAACATAACCTATTCTCTGAATAGTTTTTAATGATTGCATTTTTTCTAATGCTGCTGCTTGTTTGTTGTAATTTATACCAGCAACAGAAGGATCTAATATTAACTCTACACACCTAGCAACTTTTTCTACAAAATTATCTGTTACTGCAGGTGCTCCACTTATTGCACCAACTGAAACTAGCGTCATCCCATTTATAGGTAATGATTTTGCAAACGGTGGATATAATGAAGTAGATATTAAAGGCCCTCCTACATAATCAGTACCATTACCAGTTCCTAATGAACATACTCTAACATCATTTACATCTACAATATCTACTGATTTAAAATCACCGTGTTTACCAAAATATCTAGACACTGCCTGAATAAACATTTCACTACTAGCAGAATTTAATACAAGATTATAAACATATTTATTAATTATAGAATTTGTACTAACATTAAGCTGTGCAGCCGCCTCGCTTAAAGTATCAGTTAATGAATCAAAGAAATGAGTACCTACATTACCATCTACATCAACAATCTTTAAATAAGTATCAGGTTTAATTTCACTAAATTGAAAAAACGCAGGAGTATCACCGGTAGTTGCTGTCATTTCCCACCACAAGTGGTATGCATTATTCCATGTACATAATCTACTGTTTAAATTTTTCCATTGATATGGTCCACTAAAACTAGCTTTTCCGTTATCTTGAAAGTTGGCTAATTGAAAATCCGTAGAGGTACCAATACCAAAGGTGGCTAAAATAGCATTAATTCTATCGAGTGAATCATACAAACTTGGTGTTTCTTCATCCCAGGTTATTGAAGGCTGTATCGGAAGGTCCCATAGTGAACCATAATCTTTCCATGTATATTTACCTTCACTACTCCATGTATAAGTTCTTTTTCTAGATTGATACCATCCTGAATACTCTACTTCCCTATCTTCAACGCATATAGCATCATGTTTTACTGAAGATGATATATTATTATATAAATCAAATAATTTCATCTCTACATTATAATTACCTACATAAGGCAATGTTATTGGTAATGTTCCATATTGTCCTACAGTACCTCTTATTTGAAAATAATAAGCTGGTGATATATCAGAAGCATCTTTATAAATAGTCCATTCTATTTCTGTAAAATTACCTGATTCCAAACCATTCCAAGTAAATAAAGTTTCACCAGGCAATTGAATAGCAGTAAACGCTCCACCGCTCGCAGGGTTAGCTAACGTGACAGAAGCAACAAATCTATTTATTTCATTACCAAACCCTCTAATACATGGGCCTATATCATTAGTAATCTGTGACCAATCAAACCATAACCAAGGTTCTGTTTGAGCTGTCTTAAATGCAGCTATCTGATTAAAAATGGAAGTAGTGATTGTTTGTATAGTATCACCAAATACTACAGTATGTGAAGCAGATGTTCCTGTTGCAGGATCGCTTATAGTGTAAACATCCCCATAAGAAGCACCCTGTACATTAAAATCAAATGTAAAGAAATCATTAGCATTGGTTAATTGATCCCACGTACTATCTATGTTATCCCAAGTTAAATTATTAAAGCTATCATTAGTTAAAGTAATTAAAGCCCCTGATGGTGTGCCTGGTTTATCCGGTAAATATTCTGAAGAATAACCTTGTTTATAATCTAAGCCTGCTGTTTTATTTAAATTAGGTGCATACCTAGAAAAGTATGCAGCATAAACACCAGCCGCAGATTGTATAGATACATTTCCACCACTTTCTAATGCACCTAATACACTATTAGGATCTGGTCCAATTGGCGGTGGCGGTAAAATCTGCCCTGGAACATAATCAATAACTAAGCTTTGCCCAATAGCTGCCAACCCTCCTGGTGCAGCAAGTGGTGCAATGTATGCATTACAAAAGTTAATTACAGCCTGTCCAACAACAGCCGCTTCTTCCAAACAAAATTCATCAAATCTTCTCAAATCTTCTAAGTAAGTACATGCAGCCGGTGCTACTTTAAAATCAGTATTAATACCAGCCTTAATAGTATTAGTCTCTGCTTTACTTATCGTATTAGTAACTTCTAATAAACCAAAATAATCAGCTTCAGCTGTAATACCTTTTATGTGAGCATTAAGTGGAAGATATTCATTTTCTAGCTTTCTTTTTAAACCAAATAATTTAATAAGGATTTCTTCAATAGTAAAATCCTGCAATTCTTCTACTAATGGTAGATCTTCATCGGAAAACTTACCAGGAATTATTCTGTTAATTCTATAGATAAGCTCAAACATACTAGTCTTCCTAAAGTTTTTATTAGGTAAAGATATCGTCTTATCATCAAATTGAACTGTAGGAGAAAATAAATCTACAGTACTACTTTGAATATATTTACCAAATTGTGGTGAATTGGCATTTACATTTTTCCAAAATTCTTTAAGCTTAAGATTATCATATCCAAAAAATTTAATAGCATTTATTAAACCTTTATAAGATCCAATGAAAGGGTAAATATTACTACCTTCCATCATGATTTCTTTTCTCTTAAGATTAATTTCTACAAAATCAGGTAATGCTTCTTTTATATTAGTATCTCTAAAAACTGTACTATCAGAAGCAATAACATTATAACCCATATTTTGAGTCATGACCCTTAATCTTTCATCCTCTTCAATACTTTCAGCATAAACAGTAAATTCTGCAACAATAGTGTTTGTGCATTCGTCAGTTATAATTAATGTTCTTTTGTAAGTATTTTCTTCCTTAGATGAAAATGTAAGATCTATTTGTATAGCCTCTGATTTAATTTGATCAGTCGTAATAAAACCATCAACATCAATTGTTGCATTAGGATCATATTGTAATGGTGCAATTAACTTATCAACCTTTATAAGAGGAGGCCCGTCAGGTTCTTGAACCAATGCAGATTGTGTACCTGTATTAAAATCTTTATTAAATTGAAATAAGAATATTTGATTAGGTTGTAAAGTTTCCCAACCTACATTCCAATCACAGCTCCCAGCTGTGGATGCTCCATTTATTGCATGAGGATACCCAAACATAAAAGTACCACTTGTCTCGTCTATCATTTTTTGTAAAATGAATAACTGACCTACTTCAAATAAATCAATAGAAACCTGAGGCAAAAAGATGTCACCAGACCACTTGTCAGCAGTACTGTCATAACTCATATTGTAATTCTTCCCGTGTTTATCGAAGAAGTATAAATGTTGCCAATTTGCCACTTCTTATTAATTTATTTTTTGATACCACTTAGGAACTGCGAAGTTAAAATAAATTCTTAAATATTTAACTTTATTAATATAAAAAACCATTATAGGACTAAGATAATCCTCTAAGAATTTTTTAAGATGCCTGTTTCTAAACATATAGTTTGACATTGAGATATTTAATAAAGTTTTAGTATAATCATATCCTGTATTTTTTATCTGCCAACCTTCTTCATATGTAGCTCTATATAAACTAGGGAAGCCTATTCTCTTATCTTTTATTGTTGCCATATTATTTTCCTTTTAGTGCTTTAAGCGTTGGTGTGTTTTGTAGTCTACCTGTATTTAAACCTGCAGCATTGGCACCTGTCGCAATTGTTGTTCCTCTATTTCTTTTAGTCTGATTATATTTTTCTTGCTGTATTTTATTATAAAGATTATTTGCAATTTCTTCTTTAAAGAATACATTCAAAGAACTAATTTTATTAGCTTCTGGTATAGGATCATAAAAAGTTCCATTTCTATCTTTCCAACCACCACGAATAATTGCTATATCGTTGTTTTCAATAATAACATCCCCAAAACTATCTAATCCTAATTGTGGATCTTCACCTTTCTTTAATACAATTTTTTTATTTTCTATTAAAACTCTTTGGTCAGTTACAGGATCTGTTCCATAAACAGGTACAAAATAAAAGCCATCTTTAATAGCCTTTTCATTTCTTTCAGATATAAAGAACACATTTACAGAATCAATACCTTCCACATTTTCAATAATTGAAATAATATCAGATCTTGGAATTCTGTCTCTTCTATTTACATTTAAGAAATAGTCATCTAGATTTTTTCTTATTTCAATTCTTATAGCATCTTTATCATAATTAGCAAACCATCTTACAACAACATTAAGAGCATATTTTTGAATAACAGGATCAATTATTCTAGTTTCAGCTGTAACTACTTGTCTTCCACTTTTGTTTAATATTTCGTATGTCATTTCCTTTTCTTGTGTAGTCATAGTAAACTCTACTTCAGGTACACTAAAATAATCTAAATCACTTGTTAATTTTTTCTTTACATCTGGGATTAAGAATAAGTATATAATATTGTCATCATCTAAATATTCATCATTCTTTGTATTATAAGCATCTATAAAAGACCAAAAATCATACTTACTTAAATAGTAAATATAATTATTTGGGTTAGCTAATACAAATGAATTACTTTGGTATGGTGCAATTAATCTAGTAAAGTTAGGATCTTCAGAATCAGAACCAAACATAGGATTTCTTGTAATATTAATTGAAAGAATCTCATTTAAATCTACTTGTTCTCCAGAAGAATCTGTTCCAGGATCTGAAAATTTAATATCTAATTGTTTACCTCCAATGTTTCCAGCTACGCCCCTAGTCTTAACATAAGTAACTCTAATTCTGGAACCTAATGCAGGCGGTTCTCCAAATTGATTATTTCCAAAGAAAACACTTAATCCTCCATTAACACTAGTTTTAATCATGGCACACTGTTCACCATTGTTCATATCATATATTGAATCAACTAATTTCCATAATTTTCCGTCTACAAAAACCTCAACCAAGTATTGATCAGTAGGTTCTTTAGTTGATAAGTTATAACTTTGTAATGGATTACCTGAACCTGTAAATGACTGCTCATCTTTTTCACCTTCTATAATTTCAACATTGACAAAAGATTTTGTAGTTTTATCTAATCTTATGAAGTCACTATTAAATTTTAAAAAATAAGTTAAACCATTTTGCCCTACTTCAAAACTAGAACCATTCATAATTTGTACGTAGTCACCATTAAGAAGAGTAGATGCACTTGTATTTAATCTTAATCCAATTATACCTCTTGCAGATATACCTCTTGTAGGATCATGTCCCGTTAATCTAGACAATCCATATATTGATTCTATGTTTCTTGCTCGTGAAATATTCATTTCAGTCGCTACTGCTTCTATATAAAAGAAAATCATTTCACCTAAATTAGAAACAACAGTTAGTATTTGACCAAATGGAGAAGCAGGAGTAAACGTTTCTATTGCCTGATCATAAGTCCTTTGGAGATATTCAAATGAATCCTCAAATAACTCAGTGGCTTTTAATCTTGTTTTACTAAAAAATGACATTTACTTTATTATTTTAAAAAAGAGCTCCTATAACTCTTTGTTCATTTACAAAAATATCAACAAAGCAACCGTCTCTTTCTTTTGTTGAGAAGAAACTAACTTTAGTATCAATATCAAACCCTGCTAAGTCTGGTAAACAGTAAGCAGTTATTTGCCCATTAATAGAATTCTGTATTGTGTTTTCATTTAATACTAATGAAAATATCAGTTCATCTAAATTGGCACCCATATTAGCTGCTCCTAAAACATCGCCTTTTCTACTGAAAAGACAATTCTCTATCTTTAAAATCAGCTGTGATAATGTATCACTAACTTCTAATGTAGCATCATTAAACTTTGGAGCTTGTTCATCTCTACTATAAATATCTCTAATCATTTAAGAACACTAATTTTTTATTATATATTCTCTTTTAATTTAATAGCTTTCAGATTATAATTATCCTGTGAAAAAGTAATCAACACCTTCGTCCCCTTTAATTTCTTCTACTACTCTGTCCACTTCTTCTCTACCTTCAGATGAAATCATATCATAATTAATTGTAATGTTACCTGGAAGATTAAATGAGAATGTTCCTAATATTCTAGATAATTGAATTTTAGCCATTCCTATAACATATCTTTGGAATGCTTCATCTTCAAATAAAGTACAATCAGGAATAGTAGAAAATATTTCAAATATAACAGCTCTTTTTGGCAACTCGCCTTGAAATCTAAATTTTTTAGTTAGCCTATTAAATGTATATGATATTTGTGGTAATAAAACTTGTCTTGCATTATCCATAAATAATGAATTAACAACATAGTACATTAAATTTTCACTACCTATACCTGCACCGTAAACATCGTCATATATAAATTTATCAATTGAAAAATCTACATCATCTGCATTAAAGCTCATTTGACCGAATCCACCATCTTCACCACTAAATCCACCTATCTCAAATACATCATTCACAGAATAAACTCTAGATGGCATTTGAACAATACCTCGAGGATTAGAAAGTTGATTTTTGTTAGTTATAGTTTCGTTAGCCTGGCCAGTTCCATGTGGTACACCTTGTTTAAAATTTGCTTTATTTACAGCTCCCGCCGGTAAAGCAATATACATTTGTTCTACACTATCTTCATATATTTTATAAAAATATTTCTTTGCTCTTTGTATAATGTTATTCAGTTCTTTCTTAGGAACAGTAAACGGTATTTGACATGCAATAGTAAGATCATCGTTGATTAATTTAATTAATGCATCTAAACATGCAGCTTCATCTGGATCATTACAATAAGTATTCTTATTAGCCATCTTATTTTATATTTTTTCTATTTCAATTATTTCGGTATTTTCAAACTTAGCCAATTTAGTAGCTCTACCTTTTCTAAAAATACCACCTTCCATTTCTCCACTAAATACTCCCCTAGATCCATAGACATAAGAATCTTTACACATTACATTTTTACTAACATAAGAATCTTCTATCTTACAATCAGCAGCATCAGTTGCACCAAATAAGTTACTCTCAAATAATGATGAATTTACTAGCTCCGAACTAAAAATATCACAATTTAAAATGTTACCTTGAATTTTACAGTCTACAATATCAATTCCTTTTATTTCAAAACATCTCATTAGTTCTGCATTCTTTAGTTGCATTCTACCAGTATCAGCGTCATAATTAATTAAACCTTCCTTTAGCCCAGCTAAAGTTAAAAGCTTAAAAATCTCTTCTCTCATTTTAGGATAAAATGTTTCTACAATTTGATCATATGTTTTTAGATCAACCATTAATTTTACCTTTGGAAATTTTTTCTTAAATGCTTGATAGTCTTTATAAGATTCAACTATACCACTGTGTTTTTCTAAAACAACATCTAATTGTTTAAGATCCTTATCGGTATATTTAGGATACATTAAAGTTTCATATAATGATATAACAAAATGTTCAGTTAAATCCATTATAGTATTATACTTCTTTTCGTAATCTTTTCCACCAAGATATCTAAATTCAATATAATTCTTAGGTATCTTAGAAAAGTTTACACCATAATACTTTTCCGATACAAACATATAATTTTTCCATGAAACTTTTTCAGGGGACGGTTGAGTCATTCCACTCAAAGGAACAATAAATTTTATTGACTTAGCATAAACAGAATTTTTTCTGTTAGGAAATGCTTCATAAATTTTATTCTCATCAAAATTTAATACGAATTTTCCAATATCTAAACCTGATACATTTGTAGGAGTACCTAATTTCTTTCCATCAAAAGCTACATTGATATGAATAGAACACCTTTCACTCGTAGACCCATTTTCACGAATCCATTTTAAAGTTTTTGCAATAATAAGTTTTGATTCAACAAACGGCATTGGCCCAGTGACCAATTCAATCATCCCAGTTCCACCGGAATTATCAGGCTCTAATTTAAATGTTTCACTACTAGGAGTAAAATCACTATGAGCCTTTTCTTCTATTTGTATTCTTTTATTTAAAGCATTAGAAAGACTTCTTTTAACCTCATCTAGCCCTTCATTAGCAAAGAATTCAAATTCTAATCCAATCTTGGATGCATATATAGCATTTAATTGTTCGTTGGTGTACATGTAGTTCCTGATTTGTTTATATATTCAAACCAGGAATAGGT
>Ga0209535_1000743_pt1 | contig 22820 bp, 36 predicted proteins | sample LinPmetageLP28_FD_184041 | JGI IMG/M metagenome (GOLD analysis project Ga0209535, IMG submission 184041) | Marine viral communities from the Pacific Ocean - LP-28 (SPAdes) (version 2) | ecosystem: Environmental > Aquatic > Marine > Oceanic | place: Pacific Ocean | collected 2009-08-22
ATTTGATCTAAATTAATATTTTTAATCTTTGATGAAGGAATTTTTTTATAGATATCTAAATTTGCTCCTTCAAATACAACATGAATTGGTTTTTCAATTTTTAATTTACCTTCTACTTGTTGTGTTATTTTATTTTTTCTATCATATATAGTACTTTCAAATACTTTTTTAGCATGATTAGAAGAAACCCAAGTTTCATCTATCCTATTAACCCCTTCAATCCATTCTGCTTTACACATTGTAGATTCAATACCGGCAGTACATCCTATATTGTATTTTCCTACACGTTGGAATTCATTAGGGATTGATATTTGCATCCAAATCTCAGGTTGGGTTTTATTCCAATCTGGTTTGCAAGTATGGGACATTAAAAACTTCCATTCAGGATGATCATTACAAAAACCCCAAGCGGTACCACCCCACCTTTGAGGTAATAATTCTACTTTATATTTTTCTAATTCAATAATAGCTTTTACTAAATCTCTACTACGTGCCCCATATCCTGAATAGGTATCAAAGGGACATGATATAACAAATCTTGGTTTACTCATTAATATAACAATTTATGGGTTAAAAATTTACCTTTATACTCGTTGGTATTTATTAATTCATATTTTTCTCTAGGTTTCCAGGTACTGAATAATTCTGTAAATGCTTCCATTACTCTATGAGCTTGATATTCATGAGTAAATCCAGCTTCATCAGATATTGCCCATTTTCTTCCTTTTAGACCTAATTTTTTTCTCTTAATTCTTCCTAATTTATATACTTCTACTAACCTTTCAGTAGCATCTTCCCATCTACATCTATCATCATAGATATAAGGGGTTGCAGGTGAACCTTGTATTGATCTTGAAGTTGGGTAACATGGGAAAGCCCATTTTCCATGTTTTTTATAAGTACCTTTATGATTAGATGGAAAGTCAGAATCGAAATCAATCCAATCACCACTTTCATCTTCAAATCTCATTTGGTCTTGCATTCCCCCAGTAACATTAGCTATAATAGGAGTTCCTGCTAATATAGCTTCAGTTAATGATAACCCCCAACCTTCATTAGAAGTTAATAACATTTGAACATCTGCTATATTATAATAATAATTTAATTGATTGATAGTAAGTTTTGAATGAGAAAATATTATATTATCTTTATAATCTTCTTCAAATAAATATTCTCTAACTTTTTCTAAATCTGTCCCATGGTTTGTAACTGCCTCAGTGTGTAATATCATATAACAATTTTTAGATTCCTCTTTAGGCAGAGTATCTAAAAATCCTCTAAAAGCTAACATAGTATCAGGGATTTGTTTTCTTCTAATATTCCTAGAATTGAAAAATGCTACAAATTTAGGATTTTTGTTTTTAAATATATTTTTCTTAAACTCTAACATTTTAGTATATTCTTCATCACCTTCTTTTAAAGGTTTATAAACATTAGAATTTAACCCATGTGGGATATATTTAAATATTTTATTTTCCCCAGATTTTCCTAATACTATTTTATTAATATTAACAGTTTGTTTAGATATACCCATTAATAAATCACAAGACTCATAATATGCTTTATTATATAAAGGTGCTGGATAATCATCCCAAATATTTAAATAAGAAATTGGAATTTTAGTTCTAATTTCATTTTCGGCATTAAATAGCCAAGTAAAATACCTAGGATCTGTAATTAATAATATAGCATCAGGTTTTTCAATATTAATAATTTCTCTAACTAATTTTATATCACCATAACCATTAGATGGGTATAAAAATACATGAGAATCATCAATTTTTGATATCTTATTAGTATCTTGAGATAAATCTAATCTTTTTCCTGCTTCTGGGTGTTTGATAGCACCTGCTATTTGACACCAATTAAAATGATGAGCTGTATGTACTACTATTTCTTTTGCAACTGTTGCAACCCCAGAATGTACTCTAATATCATCACAGATTAATAATATTTTCTTCCTTTTATTTTTTGGAAGATATTTAAAACTCTTATTCATTAATTTTTAGGTTTAAAGTTCTAAGTCGGTTTGATTTGTAATTTGTCTTCTAAAATTTTCATCTGTAAGATATAAATAAATAGCTCTATCAGATAATTTTTGAAATGAAAATTTTCTTTTTACACATTCAATTTTAAAATTTTCAAACAAATTACTTTTGACTTTAACACTGGTAAGTGTCATTTCTTTTTTTACGTTCATAATCTTTATTTTAATAACATTATTTAATATAAATATATACAGAGGCTAGTAAATTATACCTTCCCCACAATTTTCTTTATCCTCTTTATAAGGACAAAATGTACAGTTCCATTTAGAAATAGACTTAGGATACTCTATATCTTTTATTTCCCCGTTTGAATTAAAACATTCACTTACAAAACTATTCATAGCTTTTTTTGCTCTTCCTAATTTAATTTTTCCACTAGGTGGGGTAAATGTTTGTACCCTATGAGCCTGATAAGGTGACATAAGTTTTTCATCATTAATATCTAATACTTTTCTTTTAACAATAAAAAATTCAATTTCTATGTTATCTAAAGGTATACCATATTGCTCTGAAAAGTATTGTTTATATAGTAGTAATTGGAATTGTTTATTCTCATCTTTTTTAGAATAATCATTCCATCCTTTAGTACTTGTTTTTATGTCTATTATCTTAAAGGTATTAGTATTTTCATTATACGTGACAACATCTAAATACCCCATGTATAATACGTTATTATACATTTTATTGGGCGCAATTACAATAGGTATTTCACAGCCTACTAAATATGTTCCTTTTTTAGAAAAATATCTACTACGTTTTTTCTTAAACCAATCTAATATATTAACCCCATCTTCAAAAAACTCTCTCATCTCAGAAGCATCTGAAAAATGCTCATTATTATTTTTTTTATATTGAGTTTGATATTCTTCTATAAACTTTTGATGGAATAATTCTTTTATATCTATTTCTCTATCAGCATACGCCCCACTTTTTTCATACATTACATCTAAATAGTGCTGCATTACTTCATGTATAGCAGTACCAAATACTGTGTGTATAGAAGAAGTAAATCTTTTTATTTTGTCTTTATATTGTAATTTCCATCTATGAGGACAACTACGAAATATAGACATTTGCGAATAAGAAATATTTTTCTGGTAAGCAAAGTTAATTTCTTGAGGAGGATTTAAACGAATCTCCTTAACTATATTTGGGATTTTTTTAGCCAAATTATTTTTTCCATTTATTACGGCCTACTAAAAGACCAATTATCCCATAATTAGCAATATCTATAAATGTATCTTCCATGCCTTCACCTTTAACAAATGATCTACCATTAATTAATAGATTTTTTAAACGTGAAATTTTATCTGTAAGTCTAATACATAAACCAGTTAAAGAAAATTTCTTATCATCATTATTATTTAAATCACCACCTAAAGCAATATTATTTAAACCATAATCCATATGTTTACGAGCAAACATTTTATACATTTCTTTTTGAATTTGTTTAAATTCATCTGCTAATATTGGATATTCTAATTCAAATACCTCTATTGCATCATCTTTACTACTTTTTATAGTTTTTTTCTTTCTCATATTTCCAAAATAATTTTTGACTGAATCACCCATTTAATAAAAGTGTTTTAGCATAATATTTATCTAAAGTTGATATTCTATCATCAGCATCTACTAAAGAAGTTAATGCTTCTTCAGCATTTTTATAAAAATCTCCTGTAGAATGGTCTCCAATTCCTACAGCTTTTTTTCCTAATAACTCAAGTGATAGTAATGCTTTTGCTTTATCTGCCTCTGCAGATAATTTTAACATGTTGAATAATTTTTCGTTCATTTTAATACAGTTTTTATTTCTTTTTTATTTAATCCTATTTCCGTTAATATATAACTTATTTTTGAGGTATCCAATATATTTATATATTCTTTTGATTCTTTACTAGAACATTCAAAATAATTTTTAATATAATCTACTAAATCTTTATTAGGTTGTTTAATTTTAGATTTAATGTATTTATTCCATTTATTATTTTTAGGTATAAATTCTTTATAAATAGTATAAATTGATTTTTTTTCTTGTGGTGGGTAATCTTGAACAAAATTAACTACCTCTAAATAATCAGGGTTCATAGATAAAAACCTATGAATCATATAACTATTAAATACCTCCCAATCTTTATCGCTAAATGATTTAGTTGGTGTTTTGTATTGATTTATATGTTTTAACCAATCAAATATATTAGAGCAACTCATCCTTAAATTCTTCTCTTAAGTCTTTAGGGAGTGTTGATTCTAATATTTTTTTAGTTTCAGGGTCAAAAAATACAGGGACAGGTAACAACGCATCTTCATCTGTGCCTGCTACAAATCTAGAAATTTTTCTTAAAACTACTCCTTGAAGAAATATACTACCTCCTTCAGAATTTTTAACCCCAGTAGTAGTTTTTAAATCGATTTGGGGTTGTTGTAATTGTTGGTCCATAATTATTTATTTTGTATTAAATTTTGTATTAATGACATCGTATTAATTTCCTTATCAATACGAAAGTTTGATTTATATTGATGTTCATTTATTAAAATCGCAGCCGTCCCTTCTTTACCTGGCATATATTCTGATGCTTTTTCATATAACATTCTAAACAACTCATCAAAATCATCTACATTAGCATCTGCTATAATTTGCCTAATTGTAGGATATCCTTGTTGGGAATTTTGTGTATTTAAAATAGAAATAACTTGATCTATATAATTTGATGATACTAATATTGATTTATCTAATTTTAACTTATTATCTTGGGTAGATAATTGTATTGTGTTAATGCATTTACGTAAATCTGGATAGTATTGGTTAACTAAAGGTGCTAAATCTTTAACATTATGTTCAATTGATTCTTCATTTAATAACCAATTTAAATGTTTAGCAACATCTTTTTTAGTTGGAGGAACTATTTTAAGTACTTGACATCTTGATTGTAAAGGATCAATAATCCTTTCTACAAAATTACAAGTCATAATAAACCTAGTAGTACGTGAAAAAGTTTCTATTATATTTCGAAGTGAAGCTTGAGCTTGAATTGTTAAAAAATCAGCTTCATCTAAAATAACTACTTTAAGGGGTTTGAAAGAAGCAACACTTGCAAAGCTTGATACTTTGTCTCTAATTGTTTCTATACCTCTTTCATCACTAGCATTTATATAAAGATGATCACAATCTAAATTTTGAACACAAATTTTAGCTAATGTTGTTTTTCCTGTTCCTGCAGGACCATAAAATATTAAATTTTGAATATCATTTTGTTCTATATACTTAGAAATAGATTTTTTAATATTTTCATTACCAACATAGTTATCTAATTTAGATGGTCTATATTTTTCTACTAATAGGCTATTCTCCATATTCGCCATAAATTGAATATTTTTTTATTGGTTCAGGTTTTATTTCTGTTTCTTTAGAATCAATTGCATATAAATTACTTTTTAAAGGTTCTAATCTATAACTACCTTTAAATCCAGTTTTAACCATGTATGCTTCTAAAGCATCAGTTAAAGTTTTATGTAAGGGACCATCAGGTTCATTTGCAACTAATCTCCATTTATCTCCTGGTGGTACTCTTCTAGCAATTAATATATTTTTTTCTTCAATCTGTGTAGCCATAATATACGAATCTATTTTACATCATCCCCATCATAGGGTCCATTTGTGGTTGTTGTTTAATATCACTAGGCTCATTTACTACAGTACATTCTGTTAATAATACAGTACCAGCAACTGATGCAGCATTCTGTAATGCTGTTCTAGCTACTTTAGTTGGGTCAATAATACCTTCCTCTTTCATATCAACTGTGTTTTCAGTTTTAATGTTATAACCTAACCAACCATCATTCCCAGAATTGATCATACCATCTGCTATAATTTTGGCACTAACTTCTTCATGACCAGCATTAACTAAAATTTGATTGAATGGTTTTGCACATGCTTGTTTTACAATAGCTGCTCCTGTTGAATTAACTTCTAATCCTGATGAAGCATATAATAATGCAATTCCACCTCCAGGTATTATACCTTCTTCAATAGCTGCTTTTGTAGCATGCAACGCATCGTCAACTCTATCCTTTTTCTCCTTCATTTCTGTTTCAGTATTTCCACCTACATGAATAATAGCTACTCCTCCTACAAATTTAGCTAATCTTTCTTGTAGTTTTTCAGTTTCAAATGGAGTTTGAGACTTTTCGATTTGTTTTTGCAATTCATCAATTCTACTTTCTATTGCTTCAATATTTCCTTTACCATCTACTATTGTGGTTATATTTTTTTCTACTGTAATATTTCTAGCTTCACCAAACCAATCCCAACTAAATTTATCAAGTTTCATTCCTTTTTCTTTACTAAATACTTGACCACCTGTTGTTATAGCTATATCCTCTAAAACTAGTTTTCTTCTATCTCCAAATTCAGGTGATTTAACAGCACATACTTTCATAGTACCTCTCATTTTATTTACAATAAGAGTAGCTAAAGCTTCACCATCAATATCTTCAGCAATTATTAATAAAGATTTTGCTTGAGAAGATACTGCTTCTAGAATAGGAAGTAAATCTTTTACTTGAGTTAATTTTTGATCTAGAATTAAAATCATAGGATTTTCTAAAACTGAAGTCATACTATTATTATCAGTAACAAAATATGGTGACTTAAATCCTCTATCAAATTGCATACCTTCAACTGTTTCTAAATAAGTTTCTCCTGTTTTAGATTCTTCAATATGTACTACCCCTTCCATTCCTACTTTATCAATTGCCGTTGATATTAATTTTCCAGTTTCAGGGTCATTATTTGAAGAAATTGTAGCAATTTGTTCTAATTGTTCTTCTCCTGAAATGTCTTCTGATATTTTATTTCTTAAGTTATTTATTACTATTTCAACTGTTTTATCAATATCTCTCTTAATTTGAACTGCATTTTCAGCATTATTTAGGGCATTTAATCCTCCTTTAATCATTTCTCTAGCTAATAAAGTAGAAGTAGTTGTACCATCTCCTGCTTTTTCTGCTGTTTTAATTGCTGCTTGTTTTACTAATTGAACCCCTAATTCTTGATTAGGATCTTTTAGTGTTATAGATTTAGCTACAGTTACACCATCTTTTGTTGATTGTGGTGTACCTTGTTCATTTGCTATAACTACATTTCTACCATTAGGTCCTAATGTTGATATAACGGCATCAGCTAAAATATCAATCCCTTTTACTAGTTGGTTTCTTGCTTCCGAACCAAATTCTATTTGTTTACTCATATTAAATATCTGTTAAATGTTCTTTTTCTATTTCTGTTAGTTCTGTTTTAGCTAAAGTATCTTCAATTGTAACTGTTTGATTTAATTTTGCTAAAACCTGATTTTCAGGTCCTACATAATATTCTTCCCCATTATATGGTAATTTAGTAAAACCCATTGTAGGTAGTACTACAGTATCACCTTCTTTTAATATAGTAGGTATAAAATCTCCTGTTATTGTAGGTTTTCCAGGGCCTACAGCTATAACTTTCCCCATTTCATTTTTTTCTTTCCCTAAATCTGGTACAATAATATTACCATAAGTAGTTTCTTTTGATTCTATAGGTTTTACTATAACGGCATCAAATAGTGCTTCTAATTCCATCTGTATAATTTTTAATGTTATTTTCTATTATTTTAAATTCTTGTAAAAATATTTGTAAAGAAGAATATTCTTTTTTAGTATGTAATTTAGCATTTGATATTTTTTCTAATGCTTGTTTAAAATTAGGATAATATCCTTGTGGTTTTGAATATTCAGTACCTTTACCTTTAGATCTAAAGTGATCTTCATTGGGAGTAATCCTTTCATTAACTGTATAGCACATTTCATCTTTAGTGATATAATATGGTTCTAACAGAGGATCCGAAATTGTTGTGAGACTTTTTGGTTTTCTAGACATATATAACTTTATTTATTTGGACGTGAATATACGAACAATATTGCGCTAGGACACGCTTTTTTTAATAACTCTTATTTTATTTTTATTGACTTTGGTTTAGCTTCTTCAGCTAGAGGAATAAAAATCTTTAATAATCCATTTTCTAAAGCTGCATCTGTTTTTGATAAATTAAATTTAGGTGCAATTTTATATCTTAAATCAAAAGATTTTTTAGATAAACCATTGTGGATCATTCCTTGATGAAAATCTTCCTCTTCTGGTTTTTTATAGTTGATTTTTAAAGTATCCCCTTCAATATCAAGAATAACATCTTCTTTAGTTAACCCTGTACAGGCAACTTCAAAGTGAAGCCCTTTATCATCGAAGAAAATATTAAGTGGGTGTGGGTGTTTTGTGTTTGTGACAGGATTAAATACGCTGTCAGATTTAAAGTGATTCCTAAATAGGATATCGAAAGGACTTAAGTGTCTTTCTAATAATTGTAATGTACTCATATCATTTAGTTTTGTGAGGCCGAAGCTCTCGATTAATTTAAACATAACATCGTGCCCTAGCTACAATTTTATGTTCTATTATAAATATATTATTTTTTATTTCTATTCATTTCTTGCCACATAATATTCAGAAATAATTTCTTCTGAAGTAAAATTTAATTTTAAAATACCAGTAGTTGATAGTTTTAATTGACCCTTAAACATATCTTTATTTGAATTTAAAATATCCTTAAAAATATTAGAATCAAAAGGGATTTGAATATCACTTTCAGTAATATTACCCTGAATTTTGTAAGATATTTTATTTGAAAAACCTGTATTATCTCCAAATATAAATTCACATATATTATTACCATCAAAATCTGTTGTAGTTGTTATTAACATTGAATTTACATCTCCTAAAGCATTTTTAGCTTTAATTAAACGGTCTATATCTTCAGGCTCTAATATTAAATCAACTTCCCATTCTTCAGGATCTTCATAGTATGTATTTTTACCTAAAATAAGAATATCAGCTAAAGAATAAGTTAAATCAAAATTTAAATCCGCAATATGCATTTTAGTGTATACTGCTTTTATTTTTTCTAAGGAAATCATTAAATCCCCATTAGTAATAGATATTAATTTACTTAATTTATTAGTATCAAATACCCCTAATTCTGCATCCTCTAATTGGAAATTATTTAATACTACTTTACATACTCTACCGGATTCTCCGGCATATATTGTTAAAGTATTATCTTTAATTCTCCATTTTACTTGGTTGTTTAAACCATTTAAATAATACTTAGAAATAACACTTGTTAATTGGCTTTTATTTATCATAACGATAATATACGAAATTTATTTTAGATTTCAAAGGATTTTAAAGCATTTGTATAAGGATTTAAATCTAAAGACCAACCTAAATCACTAAAAAAACCTTCTAATTTATTTAATAATATTGAATCAAATACTTTTTGTCTATCAGCATAAATGTCTAAAAAATTTTGTATTTTATCAGGCATTTCGTAATTTTGATAAGCTAAAGCTTCTATTTTATAAGGATTATCTTTTAAATAAATCCATTTAACTTTATCTGCCATAGTAATTAAATTATATTTTCTATCTAATTGCCATAGTCTTAATAAATCATTATAACGGATAGCTGCTCTTACAGGAGCAGGGGCACCTTTTAATATTTCAGTAAACATTTCTCCTGCTCTGGCTCCAGTTCCTGAATATTTTTCTAATTTTTTAACTGAAGTAGGGTTACCTAATTTAGTTAAAGATATTTCACCCCCTAGTATTTGTTTCTTAAATACTTTTATTTGATTAATTATACTATCTTTTTCTTCTCCTTTTAATACTTGTTGTAAAATATTATGAAAAAAATCACCTAATATAGGTGGGAAATTAGCTTTCATAAATTCTAAACCTTTAATATCTAGATTTTCTTTTTCTATACCTTCCTGTTTAGTAATCCACTGTGCATATCTTCTAGTAGCTCTAAAGTAAGCAGAACGGATAACACATTCTGTTTTCATTTCTAATCTATGAGTAGAAACATTAAAACATTCTTTAGCTAACACATCATAATAATCTGTTATAATATCTTGATACTCCATTGCAATTTTTTCTAACTTATCATCTTTTTCTTTATCACTATAAGATTCAAAATCAGGATATAAATGTTTTAATATGGGTTCTGCATCTAAATATACTGAATCTGTGTCCATATAAGCACAATAATTTGTATCTTCTTTATCACAAATCCACCAAGGTGTTTCTTCTAAATGCTTCATACTAAAATGATCTCTCTCCAGAAATAGGTGGGAGGTTTATAGGTTTTTCTCCTTGGGAATTTAAATCTGATCTTTCTTTTAAAGATATTTTATATTTAATACCTTTAATTTTAAATTCACCCCCTTGTTTTAACATTTTTCTGAAGAATCTTTCTTGTCTTTCATCCCAAGATTCACTAATTATAATTAATTCTTCTTTAGAAATTCTATCTTCATTAACTAAGATATCCATTCCTGTTCTTATTGATTGTTTTTTTAATGCCATATTATTCTCTATTATAATCGTCTTCTAATCTTACTATATCATCTTCTCCAAAATACGTACCGGTTTGAACTTCTATAAAAACAACGGGTTCGTGTGTTTCATTCCATGCTCTATGTTTAGCTCCTAAAGGAATACTAATTGACTCCCCAGGTGATCTAAATACTTTTTCATCATCTAAAATAATAGATAATATCCCACTTATTACTGTCCATTGTTCTCTTCGTTTATGGTGGTACTGATAGGATAATCTACTATAAGGTTTAACAACTATTTTTTTGACTTTTACATCTTTTTCACTAAGCAATACTTTGAATTCCCCCCATGGAGATTCTGTTTTGGTTACTACCCAATCAAAATTACTTTCCATTATACTTTTAATTTTATTTGATTATTTATTACTTTATTCATATGTCTATTAGCACATAAAGCCGATTCTTGAATGATTCTGTGACCAGATAAGGTAATTGCTTCACTTAATATAGATAGACTCATTCCATATCTAAATGAAGGTAAAGCAGTGGCCCCATATAAACTATTAAGCAAAATTTTCATAGTATATTGCATTAAATAAAAATATGCTCCTTTTTCTTTATTTCCTGTTTTATATGCTTTTTTCATTTCATTTTTATATTCTACCCTTTCATCAAACCATTTATTTAGAACAGTAGATAAGGTAGATTCTCTACCCGTAGTAAACAAACAACCATTAGCTGACACTGCTAAATTATTTTGTTCTATCATGGATATTAGCTTATCAACACTAACTCGAGTTTGTTGTCCTTTAAAATTTTCAACTAGTAACTCCTCTTTAGCATCTCGTTCCTTTAAATCATTAAGGCCTAATCTATTATTACGATCATCTGCATCTACAATACGACCCTTGAATGTTTCCCTACCTATGTTTAAAGACATAATAATAGATGGATACAATGATGTTAAATCTTCATCAAACATGTATTTATATAACCCTGCTTTAGGGCAAAAAAGATAACCCCCAGCATATCCTTTTTTACTTCTAGGATTAGGGTCTTTAGGTGGAGGAATTATGTTTTGACTTAATAAATAAGCTGAAATTGCACCGTCTTGGGTTTTACTATTAGCATAAACTTCACTATAATTATGTTTTCCCTTATGTGATAAGTTTTTAGTTAAAGCTATATATTGAAGCTTTTCATCTAATAATTTTAATATTTCTACATCACGAAAATTATACTGAATATATTTTTGTAAGTCAATCTTAAATAATTGATCTAAATTTCCTTCATAGTCTATTTTACCTATACCTGTATATTTTTCTCCAATAGCATCTAATTTCCAACTAGGTTCATCTTTCCAACTGTACTTTTTATGCAATCTCATATAATCTAGAGATTCAACTCCCATAATATCTACAAATTGGTTTCTTTTATAAAAATATTGGTTATTTTTTTTAGCATTAACTTTACCTAAAGGAGATAATTGATCTGCCCATTCTTTACCTAATACATTACACATTCTATAATATAAATAAGGTATATCAAAATAATCACTATTATAACCAATTAAAATGTCAGGATCAATTTCTCTAAAACGTTCTAAAAATGTTGCTAATAATTCTTGTTCAGTTTTAACGGGGACAATTTCTTTATTTTTAGCTTTTGTTCTTTTTAATTCATTTTTATCATCACGAACTAATATAACCCAAGCATCTGATGTTTTATCCCAGTATGCTATTGTTGTAATAGGCATAGGGGCTCTTTCAATATATTCTTCGGTTAATGCTCCTCCTATTTCACATTCAATATCAAAAAATAATTCTTTATGACCAGTAGAAGGTTTATCATTAATACCATATTTTTCTATAAGAAATTTTTGATATGGGGTTATATCATGGAAATGGAGATTAGAAGTATTTTTATCCCATTTATAAATCTTTTTAAGAGGTTCTCCACTTAAACCTTTATGAGTAGCATCTTCATCTGAACATTCTTGGTAAGCATAATTATACCATTCAATTTCATCATATCCAGCATGGTCCCATAAATGAATTTTATATTTATTTCCTCCTAATCTAGTAGAATATGCTTTTTTATACATTATATAATAGTCCCAGGATTATAGTTAGGTTTACATTTATCTACTTCTTGTTCTGTAAAAAATTGATTAAGGTCAGGTCTATAATATTTAATTGATTTCATAACTTTTCTATCTCTAGTTCTATATACTACAAATTTCTCCTCCACCTTTTCATAGTGACATGGCTCATTTTGTTCTTTAGAACGGAGGGTGACAGTTTCCATGGCCTCTTCTTCAGTGCTACAAGACTTTGACATATTGCTTCCTTGTACCTCTTGATATGCTGGCCATATCTTATCCTTAAGGCCGTGTAACATAGTACCGTTCCCAAGGGAAACATAAGCAATGTCACACAAAGCATCCAAAACTTCCACGATGTCTCCGTTTTCGCAAGCCTGTCTATATTCTTCCAATTCTTCAAGTATAAAGTCATATACGAATTGCCATTCTTTTTTTTCTGGTATTGTTGGTTCATATTTATTCGGTTTTCCAAATGTTTTATTAAATTCTTCTACTTCATCTACAAAAGGTACACTATCTAAATCATGTGCACAACAAGGATTAGATTCTGGTTTAGGGTTTTTATTCATTTTTTATTTAATTTATTTGTGTTATCTTTCGGAATAGTTAATCCTCCAATAGTATGTACTTTATTATCCTCTTCTGGCCATACCCTGGAGTTATCTTCTCCTTCTGTAAATTCTAAAAATTCATCTGATTGGAAATAATCGGGTAAAGCTTCTGAATCTTCTTTTTCCCAAGGATAAACTATCCATTCTTCACCTGCTTCTTCAGCATAAAAATTAGGTTTAAATTTTGATGTTGGTTTATGATGTAAAACAGCATGATAAACCCCTGGTGCTTTATCTAAAGTATACCCTGTATCATTAATATCATCTATAACTAAAGTATTTCTAGTTGGGTGTATAACTAATGGTATTCCTAATTCATGTGAAATCATTACTGCAGGAATTAAACCACCTCTAGGTATTCCCATTACTGAATCTATGTTAGGGTAGTCTGTTAGTATTTTTAATGATAATATTTTAATATACTCCTGTATATCAGACCATTTAAGAAATATTTTAGATGTTGTGTCCTCCATTGTTTATTTTTAATGAATCAAAAAACTCTTTTCGAGCTAAATTTTTATTTTCTTTAAATACACCAGATGCCTTAGTAGTAACCATCGCCGCACCTTGATGTTTAACTCCTCTACAACTAACACAATTATGTGTGCCAACTATAGTAACAATTACACCTTTATTACCTTCTGTAATTTTACTTACTGCATTATGAATGGCTGAGGTTAGTTGTTCTTGTATTGCTCCTCTACGACCAAATAGTTCTACAATCCTATTTAACTTAGATAAACCAATTACTTGACCATCTTCTCCTGCTATATAACCAACATGAACAACACCCCCAATTGTTTGGTGGTGGTGAGAACACATTGATGTTAAAGGTATATTACGTTCTATAACAATACCATCATAACCATCCGATGGAAATGATGTAATAGGAGACATTGCAGTGTATCTACCAGCCCATAAATCATTAACATAAGCTTTAGCTACACGTCTGGGTGTTTCGGATGAATTTGGATCATTTTTCCAATCACATTTTAATGCTTCTAAAAACTTACCATAAGCTCTTTCAGCTTTGCTAATCATTTTTAATTTTTCTTTATCATTGAGTGGAAACCCAGGTGCTACCCCATTTGCAAATCCCTCTTGCACCACTTCTAATTCTTCGTGAATTCTTCTACGTTTGTCCATTTATATAACTTTCTAATTTATCAATTAATACTAAAACTTCATCTGGTTCCATTGTAATAGCACAACATATGTTTACATTTTCTTTTATATCATCTAATATACGAAGAGCTTCTTGCTTATCCACTATACTTCACGTTGGTCTTCAAAAGCAATAATATGTGGTCTCCAAGTCATTCTATAACCATTATCTCTAACCCAATCAAATAATATAGGGTAAGATTTAAATAAAGCCTCCCTAGAATCTCCAGCAGGCATAAACCAAACTTTATGCTGTGGTACATCTAAAGTATTTATACAGCCCATAATTTCAGCTAAAGCGCCTTCATCTTTACCATCCCATACTGGTTTAATATGGTAATCTAAATGATATCCTATTGATTGTTTTATTGCTTCATAGTTAAGTCTAAGTCTATTATGGGTTTTAATCATTTTTTCGTCTGTATCTTTTCCTTGAGGTGTAGGTACCCCAAGTACAGGTACGCTATTGGAGAACTTAGGACTAATAGAAAGCAAATTAATAGGATAGTCAGTTGGTAGAAAATGGCTTCCTTCAGTTTCAATAGTAATAAAAATATTTTTTTCATTTGCAAAATGAGTTAATTCGTTTACTAAAGCAGGATGCATAGTAGGTGACCCCCCAGTTAACATCATTTCTTTTATATGAGGATTATCCTCATACATTTTAATAATGTTATTAAAATTAAATTTTCCTTTTTCTGGGTGGATTGAAGTATACCAAGAATCACACCATCCTCCTTCGCCAAAATAGCAACGATGTGTGCAACCCGTAGTTCTGATTACAACGGTTGGATAGCCTGCTCTACTTCCCTCACTTTGTACTGCAGTGTAAATTTCTACAATTGGAAGATTTTTATTATAATCTTCGATTCTTTTAAGTTGTTTGTGTTCCATATAAATTTTTTAAAGTGGTTTTTTATTCACTATTATAACTTTTATTCAGTATAATATGCAGCATTTTTTTCATGCTCCATAAACTTAACTTTAGTAACTTTTACTCTATTTTGAGTTTCAGTTTTAACAAATTCATTAAGCTTATTATAAATATATTCAGCAAATTTTTCAGCACCTGTAGCTGGTATTATTCTTACTTGAGCTACTCCTGCTTCACTCATCTGTTCAAATGCCTTAAGATAAGGATCATCTTCAGCTATAATTAAAGTATGATCAAACATATAATCCATCCATTCTTTAGGAGATTTACCATCAATTTGGGTTTTAGCTCTTTTCATTCCACCAAAATCCCATACCCAGTTTCTTTCATCTAATTCTCCCTCAAAATATACTTTAAATGAAATCCCATAACCATGTATAAACCTACAATGAGTTGTTTCTGCTTTCCATTGTCTAAAAACAGTTGAAAAACCATTAAATACTTTACTTGATTGAAATTTACCCATTATAAAAATTTAAAATTTGACCTTTTGATAATACCCCTACTTTTTTATCTTTAACTTCTCCGTTTTCAATTAAAATTAAAGTAGGTATATTTCTAATTCCATATTTAATAGATTGATCTTGGTCTTTATCAACATCAATTTTTTGATAATTAATTTGACCAGATAAGGATTCCATAATAGGACCTAATGTTTTACATGGACCACACCATGCTGCACTAAAATAAAGTATTTTTTTCATTTATCTAACTTTTGTTGTAATTTTTGAATTTTTAATTTATTTTCTGGAGTAAAAGGTTCATATTTTAATTTAATTAATTTTTTTAATATTTCTTTTTTACCCATACTTAAACTAATTCTTCTATTATTCCAATTATCTCACTCAATATAAGAATAATAGCTGCGGTCTCCAAACTAAAAGGAAGAAAACCATAACCTACTATTCTAATAGTGGATTTTAAAAAACTTACTCTTTGATGTAGATAAGCATTTGGAAGTTCTTGTTTATTTTTACTCATAACTTATTTATTTTTTAAAATTAATTGTTGTCTCGACAGGTCTCGAACCTATACTCTTCTGGACCAAAACCAGACGTGTTACCAATTACACCACGAGACAAATCCTTTAAATGTTACGATATCTTCTTTTATCGCTCCATTGTACCTTTTTAGTATTACCTAAATTACTATACTTACTAACTTTTTCATTAAAAGAGTTTCTGTCATTGTTAAGTTGAGTATTACCGTTTTTTTGATTACTAGTATCCATTACTTTAATTAATTTAATCTGTTGCTATACATATTCAGCAAGAACTTTCTGAACATGAGCTTTTGCTATCTCATAATCAACTTCACCACTTTCGTCTTCATATTGAACAGGGTCTTTCCTACCCAAAGCAATAAATGCTTCAATTCGTTCAACAGAAGAAGCAGATTTATAATCACTATTCCCACTAGGAAAAGGTTTATAAGAAGTATTAGTTCTAGAATAAACTTCATCGAATCCAATAGATAATCTTTTACATAATATTTGTCCATCTTTTAATATTCCTAATTTGTCCGTATCTAAATATGGGGTAAAATAACCAACTCTGTCAGCTTCCCAATTACCCATTCTAAACGCGGCATCATCTGCATCTCTAAATTCTTGTCTACAATCAGGATAAACAGCATGGTCACCTGCATGGATACCTAAAGCGATATCACAAGTTTCTTCTGTTTTATTTGCAATTGATAAAGCAACAGCTTGAGTAATAGAAGCAAACATTTTATTTCTATTAGGTACAACTGTTTCTTTCATATTATCTTGCTCATAATGTCCTTCTGGCACATCATCACCTCCTTCTACTAGAGCTGAGTCTAATAAATCTACTAAACCATCTAATTTGATTTGTCTATAATTTACTTTATGACCTTTATCTTTTAAATAATTGATTAATGATTGGGCCTTTTCTAACTCTATTTTATGTTTTTGACCGTAATCAAATGAGATACCTGTTACAGTATCATATTCATTGATAGCTCTTAACAATAAGGTGCTACTATCCATTCCACCACTTAACGAAACTACTACGTGTTTTGCCATAATTTAATTTATTAATTTTTGCCAGGTATTTTGCGTATAGGCAAACGCTTGTTTAAATTTACATTTTATATATAATCGAACATACAAAAATATAGTTGATATTCCAAACCCCCCTACAAGAAGAGTCCAAATATTTGGATGAAAGTGTTCTCCACAAAGTCCTAATGCATGTTTTATTACTTCTGCCATAAGTTATTAATTTTTTTAAATTTATTTGTATTATAAAGAACACTACCATACTGAATATCCATAAAATCAACATCAAAATGGTCATTCATATTAGCATTTGGTTTAGTATTTAAACCGTGTTCTTTATATTCTATTCCTTCTAACGCCGCCATTACAGGGTTTGAAGTATCAATTGATTCAATTCGTGGGTGGTTATCATACCAACCAAATTCTTGTGGTATTGAACACCCTAATAAATGAAATTTAATATCTTTTAATTCGTTTAATTTTAATAAACCCTGTACAAATCTTACTCTACCCAAAGCCTTACCCATATCTGGATTAGAATGTGGGAAGAAATCATTATACCAAGTAGCACCATAAGATACACATAATTTTGTATAACCTAAATTGTGCAATAAATTAGCACATAAATATGCTTGATTTTTATCTTCACCTTGAATTACAGCTATTTTTTGTGTTTTTTCTGGGAATTCAAATTGTTTCCAATATTTAGCTTGAGCTGCTGTTTGGGCACATCTCATCCAAACATCAGGTACCATAAATTCATCTGGTTCTAATTCGTTAACCCAATAGCGTAATCTATCAAAATCATATGCTTCACCTAATTCATGAAGTGAATTATCCATTATAACATATCTACCCTTATCTCGGGCATCTATAAAATATTGTTTATATTCTTTATCTTGGTCTAAAAGATGGGGTAAACAATAATCATAATCGTTGAATTCAGGTGATGCTGTTAAAAGACATCTAGGAACTTCATGGCTTATTTTCATATACATAACTTTTTAGGTCGCCCCCTACGCTTTAAAGGGTAGGGTGCATGGACTATTTTATATTTATCTTCTATAATATAATAAAGATCTATTAGAGAACCACTACATTTTAACATTTCTTCTTCAACTTGTTCTCTATTACATTTAAAATATTTTGTAAATTCAACTGTTAAAGAATTTAACCTTTCAGCCTCATCTTTTTCAAAATCTTCAATTAAACGTTTTCTTCGTGCTCTAATAACTGATGTTTTTTCTAAATATTTTCCATAATCATTATCACACTCTTTTAGAATATCTTTTAATTGATATTCAACCCAATATTGTTGAGCTTTATAACATGAATAATCAAAATCACCATTAAATATACGTTCACGTAAAGGTTTACGATTATCAAGTGGTTTATTTTTAGGTTGATACATTCTCCACCACCTAAATTGATTATAGTTTATTTTTTGATACTGACTTAATTGTTTTTCTACTTGTTTTCTTGACAGGGGAATATCAAACATATAACTTTTATTTACCGTAAATATACAACCTTTATTTTAGGTATCCAAGCTAAATTTAACTTTTAATTATTACAATTTACTTCATATTCTTCCCAGTCCTTAGTAGGATCTTCGTTAGGAAAATAGAAACACTTAGTTGTGTTGTCATCTAGAAATTTAATGTGTTTTTCGAAACCAGAAGGTAAAGTAGCTCCATTAGCCATAACTGAGTCTGAAAATATAATGTTAATAGTAATTTCCAAATCTTGTTCATCGTCCCAAATTCTTTCTTCTTGTTCTAATAATCTCCATGCTCCTCTATTAAGTTTATCTTTCTGCAATGCGCAATTAAGGAATGAAAAAGTTGCTCTTAAGTTTTCGTAGGAATCAGAGAAAGTAGCTGCGGGTGCAAGATGACCTTTATCATAAGGAATACCTTTATAATCATTATTATCAGAAGTGTAATAATTTTTTTCTGTTCTAAAATTCATAGAACCTCTATCTACGTTTTTAGGTCTGTCTGTAGACAAATAAGTTAAAGTAATAGGTTGTTGTTTACTTTCTGAATAATAAACAGTAAATATTGGTGTTTCAACTGTAATGTTTTCACAACATTCTCTTTTTTCTATAATATTTTCTTGGGCAGTACAACTTAATGCTAATAACATTAAAAATAAAACATAATATTTTTTCATTTTTCTAGGGATTTTTTAATTTTATTTATTTCTTCTTTAAATTTATTTACTCTAAACCCTGATATCCCAGGTTTTATTTTTTTCTCTAATTCTTTAATTTTATTTTCGGCAATTGATCTTTCATTTTCATCAATAATTCCATCTTTATTTAAATCTAAATCATTAAATTCTTCATCTTCATAATGTTCTCCATCATTTCCATTTTGACCAATAATATTCATTCTTTGTTCATCTTCTTCATTATAAGAAGACCAAAAATCTTTATCAAACTCTTTATCTATTTGATGAGTACTAGTAAAAGAGGAAGAGGTTTTTTTAACATCAATATCATTTTCCCAAATTAAAGTTTGAGTAGGTTCCTTTTTTAGATTTTCTTTTTCTACCTTTTTTTTAGGTGGAAAAGCTTTAACAAAAGCAAAATTTGATGCTACTACAAGAGATATAGCTAAAGGATCGAATACAAATATAATAACTAATAATAATATATTAATTATTTTATCCATAGAAACCCCAGTTAAACCCGAAAGGTACTGTAAAGGTCCTAATTCACCTGCTATATCTAAATTATTTTCTAAATCTAATATTTTAAGTTGATATTTTTGTAATGAATCTGCTACTATTTCTCTTTTGAATTGAACATTTTTTCTATTTTCTTCTTCAACTTCAATACGTTTTTGTGAAAGCCTAAGTTCGGCAGTAGAGATGGTTGATCTAACGCCCCCAGATACCGTGGTGTCTCGTACTTGGATCGACTGAGCTTTGGCATTAGAAAGAATACTAATATTACTACTAATTCTCTCAAGTTCTTTATCATAACGTATAACATCTTTTTCATAAAAATCTTTTTTCTGTGTTAAAAAACTTGTTTGATTTTCTTTAATAGTAAGTTGTCTATAAGTATCTTGATATGCCGCACTTAAAAACCCATATATCCCCATGCTAGTAATTAATACTAATACTATAGTAGCTACCGTAAGATACGTTCTAAGTATTTTATTTATAGTATCCCAATACTGATAGAGTAAAGAAGCAGTAACCAACTTGGCTACCTCTAATGAACCAGCCATTATAATTACTTCAAATTGTGCCCCGGCAAATAATTTAGATAACCCACTAACTGAATAAAATGCTGCTGAAGCACTAACAGATAGAGCAGAAAATCCTATTAAGAAAGGTAAAATTCCTTTTTTTATTGTTTTAAACATAAATATGGAAATAAATATATGAAAGTTTATTTAATTATCCAACCAAGGATTCTTTAAATAATTCCCAATTAAAAGCAGAACCAGGATCAACTTTTCCTTTTCCTTTGCCTCTTACATGGTCTCCACTACAGTCTGAGTGCCTTATAACATTATTAACTGGGATATTATATTGTTTCATCCACCATTTGCAAGTATCTACTGCACTATCAAACTGTTCTTGTGTATAAGTTCCAGGTTCTTCAATAGCTTTTAAAAAACTACTATAAGTTTGTTTACCTGGTACTAATAATTCGAATCCTAAATAATGAGAATTTAAATATTGAACTCCATCCCATTCTGATTTACCAGCATGTGAAGCTTTTCCTGGTGATTCTATCATTTTTTCATAGTGTCCATTAGGATGAATAAAACCATGTACTGATAATTTTAGTTTTTTTAAAAAATCATATGCATTTATCCATTCTCCTTCCCATTGAAGGTACTCTCCCATAGAATGTATTACTATTCCTTTAGGTACTATTGCCATAATTTATTTTTCTTTACTAAATATTTTACCTGCTTCAGCAATTCCAAATGAACCAAGTGTAATAATTACAAATGAATTATAGATAAACTCTTGGATTACTAAATCTTTTCCAAAAAATCCTGTACCAATATCAGCGATTGCAAATAAACACATCATTGCAAATGATGCAAATCCTACTACTGATTTTTCATTGATATCATTATCATCTTTAAACATATCTTTGAAAGCCATATATTTATTTTTTAAATAATTAAACATAATAAAACATTTTTATATGAAACGTATTTATTATAAATATTAAAAAGCAAACCTTGCTCCAACAGTTAAAGCATAAGTCATAGGAATCTTTTTATCTGTATTATGAACTGTACTAATACCTAAATTAGCATTAAATCGTTGAGATAGTTTATAACTATTATTTAACCCAATAATATATGTAAAATTTTCAAAAGGTATTATTTTAAGGTCTAAAGGTTTAATAGTTACTGGTAAAGATAGTGCAAGCATGGGGGCTATAGTTAATCTATTTGCTTTTTTAAAAGTAAAGGGTTTAGTAGCAAATCCTGTAAGAGAAGTAGTAGATGATAATTCCCCAAAAGCATTAATTAAACTAGCACTTGCCGCAAATCCAGCTACTCCACCTTTCCATTTGTTATCTTTTTGACCCATCCATACTCTACTATAACTGTATGACATCATAGTGGTACCGTACATATACATAAAGTTAACTGAATTAGTATCTACATAATGTATACTACCTTTGTCCATAAACGTACCTAACTTAACTTGACCTCCAGTAAAAGGATCGTCTATATAATAATCAATTGGTTTATCATAAGCCCACCATACGTTACTAACTGAAGTACCAATCATAAACTGTTTCATATTAGACCAGATCATAGCATTGTAACTGTAAGTAGTAGTACCAATTAGGTTAGCTTGTGACATACCAAAGGATGCCGCTGTAGTAATAGTACCATCTATCATTTGTACAGCCATTAAGTTGGCGGCTATTATAGGTGGTTGTCTTTTCTTTTTTCTCTTCTTTTTTTCTTTTTCTTCCTCTTCATCATCACTTTCTTCTTCACTTTCTTCCTCTTCCTCTTCTTCTTCCTCCTCTTCTTCTTCTTTTTCCTCTTCCTCTTCCTCTTCTTCTTCTTCTTTTTCCTCTTCTTCTTCTTTTTCCTCTTCTTTTTCCTCTTCTTCTTTATCGTCACTCTCTTCATCATCACCGCCCTCATCGTCATCACCACTGTCATCATCATCACCACTATCATCATCATCACCACTATCATCATCGTCTCCTCCATCATCATCCCCACCGTCGTCATCTCCTCCATCATCATCTCCATCTCCGTCTCCTCCATCGTCACCATCACCACCGTCGTCATCTCCGCCTCCGTCGTCTCCATCACCGCTATCTCCTCCATCACCATCAGAATCTCCAGAACCATCTCCATCATCTCCTCCATCGGAATCACCACCACCATCATCACCTCCTCCTCCATCAGAGTCTCCACCTCCACCATCAGAATCACCACTTCCACCATCTGAGTCTCCTCCTCCGTCACCTCCTCCACCGTCACTTCCGTCAGATCCTCCACCAC
>Ga0209535_1000744_pt1 | contig 22803 bp, 20 predicted proteins | sample LinPmetageLP28_FD_184041 | JGI IMG/M metagenome (GOLD analysis project Ga0209535, IMG submission 184041) | Marine viral communities from the Pacific Ocean - LP-28 (SPAdes) (version 2) | ecosystem: Environmental > Aquatic > Marine > Oceanic | place: Pacific Ocean | collected 2009-08-22
TTCTTCTTTAGATGTGTGTAAGTTATCTATAACTCCGCCTACACCTTTTACTAGGTCGGCTGCTCCACTACTAAATATTTTTCCTAATATGCTCATAACTATTCGTATTTAAAATTATCTTCAAAATCTCTTAAAAGTAAATTACCTTTAAGATATGCTTCCATTTCCATTTTTCTCATATGATCATCATCTTGAGCGTATGTAGGTGAAGAAGCATCACCTAATTTAAGATCACCTCTTTCATTTTGTATATGGTGTATCATTTCATGACAATATGATCTTAATATGTCTTTATTGTGTCTACCAGTAACAAATAAAACTATTGTTTGTGTGTTAGGAGCATAATAAGCTGTTCTACCAAACAGTTTTTCAGCGTTATCTTCGTCTTGACGTAAGATAAGTTTAGGCGCTTTTTGGATATCGTATTTTTCCTTAGCGTCTAAGTATAATTCTTTTAATGCTCCTTTAAAATCTAACATTATGCTTCTGGTTCTTCTTCAGCTGGTTCTTCAGCTGGTTCGTCTGTAGGTGTGTCTGTTGGTTCTGTGTCTCCAGTTTCGCCTGTTTCTTCTTCTCCGCCCATTTGTGGGTCCGTTAGTAATTTATTTATTTGTTTTATTGCTAGGTTTTTTTCTTCTATATCACCTAAAAAATATTTTTTACCACCTATTTTTACCATTAATGAAAATTGTTCTAAATAAATCATAAATGAAGTCCCATTTACTAAACGAACTTCATATGAAGGTGGAACAGTATTTGCTGCTTTTAATCCTTTTACATATCTAATAAGTGGACTTAATCTTAAATCTAATTTTAAAGCATCTACAATTTCTGGTGGTGCAGGATATTTTTCCTCCATTAAGGTAGAAATTGTTTTTTTAATGTGTTCTCTAAGTTGTTTCATTATTTTTTTATTGCTTTAGCTACTGCTTTTCTTCTATTTTTTAAATAATCATCTGTTTTATCTACATCCCCATCATTATCAATGTCATCATCTTCTTGTCCTACTGGGTCTAATTTTTCTTGAGTTAATCCAGATGCTAAAGCTTTTTCATCCATTTCCATTCCTGTAGTTGCTTCTGAAGGATTATTAATTATTTTAGTAGCTGAGTTTTTAAATTCTTTTTCACTCATTTCTAATTCTAATTTTAATTTTTTATATCCTTCATATTGTTTTCTAGCTGTAGAACAAAATTGTTCTGGTACTTGTATACCTTTAGTAGCATAAGCTTGAATAATTTCTTCATTTGTCATTCCTTTATCAAAATCTTCAAAGAATTTTTTCATAGCGCCTTCCATAAGGATAGCTTTATTTTTATGACTTTCCATATGTTCAGTGATAGAAGTATTTTCTCTTTCTTTAATGTATTCTTCCATCATAGTGTCAAGTTGGCCAACTTTTTCTTCTCCATCTAAATAATGTTTAGCTTTTACTAAGTAATCTTTAGATTTAATTATTTTTGCTTGCCACCAGTGTGGAAAATCTACTTCACCTTCCATATCATCATACTTGTCTACCATTTTGTATAATTCAGAAGCATATTTTGCTATTCTATATAAGTCTTTTTTTAGTGAGTGTGGTTCATCGTCTTGATGTCCTAAGTCTAAATCTTCATTCATGTCTGTTAGTTTTACGTCTATGCCTTTTTTGGCTAATTTTTCTGCTTCTGCAGCGTCGTTTGTTGTTACTGATCCTTCTTCTTCTCTTATAGTCATATCATTTGCATATTTATTCATTGCTAAGGCCTGATCCTTATTTATACCTTTTAAGTCTTTAGGAAATGATATTCCATATTTATCTTCAAATCTGTTTTTATGCCATTCTGGTGTACGTACTGGATCTTTAGCTCCATTTACTTTATCGAATACTTTTTTAATTCTTCCAGCCATATCTTTTGGAGCCATATCTTGTTTAACATCTGTTTTAAACATAGGTGCTTCTTTAAATAATTCTTTATCAGTAATTTCTCTACCTAATGATTTTTCAAATGCTTTAATCATATCTACTTCAGTGGAAGCGCCTCGTTTAAGTTGTTTAATAATTCTTACTAATTCTTTTTCAGAAAAATCATAATCAACTTTAATTTCATCTATAGATTCAAATTGAGATGATTGTGTTCCCCCTTTTGGTGCTGTGTAATCTTTTGCTAAATCATTAAACATTACAAATAAATAAATATTACCATAAACCCCTGATGGAGATGCATCTGATATTTCGTAATCTTCTATGTATTCTTTAAATTGAGTGTATGTTTTAAGTGCTGCTTGTTTTGCTGCTGCTTTTGATCTTTCTATTCGATCTACTGTTTCTTTACCAAACATACCTGGTCCACCATTAAAGTGTGGAAATTTAAAAAATGTCCCACCTGATCTTTTATCTAAAAATGATGAAACTTTACTATCTTCTCCAACAAGTTCATTATAGTGTACATCAGCATTATCTAACATTTCTCTAACTAAAGCAAGAGTATCTGGGTCAAATGATTTTGGTTGTTGGAATTCCATTACACCTGGTGGTCTACCTGTTTTAGTGAATCTACTTTTAGATTGACCCTGAGAAGTTAAAGTAGCATCTCCATAAGCGTCAGCACCCACTTCATTAATTGCATCTTTAACTAATTGTATTACGTCTTTTTTTTTCATCTTAAAATTTTGTCATTTTAGTTCTATTAGGATTAGAAAAAGCTGGTTCATGTTTATAATGACCTCCATCACCCCCATATATGCTTTTATTTGTATAATTTTCTATTTCATCTTTATCATCAGCAAAAGGTCTAGGAGAGGTAATATTATTACCATCTGTGGCGTTTCCACCACTACTACCCGTACCCATGTATTCTTGAATAGTGGTTCTGATTAATTCTCTAAGACCCTTCTTTGTCATTTAATTCTTTTTTTAAATGTTCACGTCGTATTTTAGTAGCTTCTTTTACTTTTTGATTCCACTCTTTTTTATTAATACCACCATTCCATTTTTCAACTACACCATCTTCTGACACAAAACTTGAATTTGATGTGTTTATTGCATCTAATAAATATGACTCCATTTCATTTACTATATCAAGTGAATTTTTTACTTCAAGTTTTTTAATGTAATTTTTATATTCACCTTTATTTTTTAATTTATGTTCAAATTCTATAACACAATCATGACATTTTTTATGTATTTTATAATTTGGTTTATCTAATCTTTTTTTCATTATTTTACCACAACAAGGACAACTTAAAGGCATAAAAACCTCTTTTTTAATTATATCTAATTTTGATACTGTTTGTTTAATACCATTTTTAATTGTCCATGTTTTTCTTCCTTCTATCCAAACATCGCCCTCTTTGTAATCTTTAGTTTCTTTTTTGTAACCTATTTGTATACCCGTAGACGCATTTGCTTTACCCTTTATTAGGTTACGCATTCTATTTACGTCTGTTTGTTTAAACTCTTTATTTAATCCTTGTACTTTTTGTTTCATAACTTGTTTTAATCTATACTTCTACCTAATTTTTGATCTCTTTTCATAGCAGACTTTTTTCCTCTAATAAATTTTTCTTTTGCATAATTAAATTCAAAATCATCTACAAATACTTTGTCAAACCAATTTTTTGCTTTATTATTAAATTTAATTATAACGTCTCCAAATTGTCTTCTTACTTTATCCTTCCAATCTTTTAATGCTTCTGGATCTCCTATTTGACTCATACTATCATCTAAATTAGGAAATGAAATATTATCGCTATAATAAGGTTCACCTGTTTGAGGACGTATAAATTTTTCATTTTGGTAATATTCAGGAAAAGATGATTTAAGTGTTTCAAAATCTAAATCGTCTAATAGGACTTCATAAGTGTAAGGTAAATTTTGATAACTTTTTTTTTCATTTATATTACCATATGTTTCACAAGGATTTTTTCCACAACCACAATTTTTTTCTTCTTGTAAATATCCTAATTCAGTAGATAATTCTCTTAAACTGTCTGGGATATCATCTGAAGCTAGATTTCTGTCGTTTTCTTCATCTTCTTCGTCTCTAGCTTCTTTTTTAAGTCTAGTAATTTTTTCAAATTCTTCTTTAGAAATTTTTCCTTGTAAAAGTTGTAATACATATTTAGTAACATCTTCACCTGTTTCTTTATTTACCATTTGCATTTCATCTAGATCTTCTTTATCCATCATGTCTTTAATGTAAGCTGCTTTTGGGTCTTCAGGTAATGTATCTATTACCCCTTTTCTAACTAGACCCATAAAATATAATTTAGCTTTTTGGTCTAATGATAATTCTTGAATTCTTTTTTTAATGTCCATTTTTTATTTTTTAAAAATCTGAGGCCATACCTCCTAATATAAATTTTCCAGTGATTTTAAAAGGAACTTTAGATATGCTTTCATCCCTAATTACTACACCTTCGTGTTTGTCAGCGGAACCCATAGGTGAATCTAATACTTTAAGTACTTCATCTCCTAATTTTTCAGTTGCAAGATACGTTGTAAATCCTTGTACTGCTTTTTTTCTGTCTTCAGCGTCGTCAAACAATCCATCTATGTTTTCTCCATTAAGAATAGCTAGATAAACTTGTTTAGATACAGCGCCTACTTTTTTATTATTTACAGTACTACTGTCTGGTTTGTATCCTACGTTCATAAATATAAAATCTTCTTCAGGGATATTGTCTAGTGAATTTAACCACTGTCCTAAAGATTTTGTTTCTGACGATTCACCTGAATTAACTGTGTAATTTTTAGACAACGCGCTACTAAAATTAGGTTTATTTTTTAATTCTGTAGGTACAGATCCATAAACTTCGTAGCCTCTTTTTTTAGCTGTAGGTTTTAAGTTGTTTAATAATGATTGTAAATCATCTTTGCTGTAAGATACTTCTGAAGACACTCGTTTAGTTAATGGTCCTCTTTTACCTTGTACTTCTTTACTTTCTATTTTATTTAAACCATGAATTGCAATAAAATTAGAACCATAATCTTGTACGTTTGTTTTTCCACTAACATACTCCATATTAAATAGTATGTTTGGGTCATCAAATGCACCTAATTTTCTAAGATCATTTTGAATAGCAGGTAATGCTTCATTAAACATATCTAATACTTCTCCTCCTATTTTAACCATTCCATGACCTTTACCAAATCTAGCTAGTAAATCATCCTTTGTAATTCCTTTTAAATCAAGTTCTTTTTTAGAACCTCTATCCATTACAAATTGTTTTTTACCATCTACATCTATTAGTCTAATAGAACTATTTACACCGTCTATTTTTATAGCACCTGGTTTTTTATCTAATGAGTCAGCTGACTTTTCAAATACATCTAATAATGATTTACCATTGTTTACATTTGGTAAATTAAATGGGTGGGCCATGTGCCCTGCTGCTCCACCTTCTGTTAGTAGTATTTCATTGATAATTTCTTTCCACCATGCTTTAGTGAATGTAGCTTCTTTTTTCATTCGTTTAGTTTTTCTTTTTAAAGTGCCTTTTAAATAATCAGGTACTTCCATATACTGATCTCCTTGTTTAGCTGTGTCTTTTTTAAGACGTTTAAGATTTTTAGCATGTTTAGCTTTTTCTTGATTATTCATTGTACCCATCATCATTTCTTCTAATGATGAAACTAATTCCCATGCTCTATCTTTTTGTTCGTCTTCTAAAAAATTAGGAATAAATTTTTGAAATAATTCTTTATTACCATTTTTAATAAATTCTCTCATTTTAGTACCTGACACACCTCCTGCTTGGGGTGGTACTAAAGTTGTTTCAAATTTAATTCCTCTTGGTTCTGCAAATTTATTAATGTTTTTAAAACGAGCGTCATTTATATCTTTTTCACCCATTCCTAAATAAATTGTAGATTCTTCAGGGGCTTCATTTTCTACAAAATCATACACGTCTTGTACTGGGGAATTTGAATTTGAAGCTACTACTGTTATTTTTTTAGAAATTGGATCTGGATCATTATTAAGATAAAGATCCCATAATTGTAAAGAAATTTCTCTTGTAATACCATCTCGCTCTTTAGCACCAATTTTTACTATTACATTTTTAGCATCAGTATTTTGAGCTAACCATATAGCCATATTATAATGACCAGCATGGGGAGGTTTAAATCCTCCAGGTAAAAGCGCGATTCTTTCCATTAACTATATAGTTTTGTAATAAATATAAACCTTTACGACAAGGCTAATTTCTTTTTCATTAACACAGAAGCTGTTAATTTTGTCGCATTGTGTAATAATTTTGTGAAAGCTTCAAAACCTAATTCAGATGGGTCTTTATCATCCATTTCTATAAGATAAACTTTTTTTCCGTAGCCCATAAGTGTTTCAGCGTGTTTAAAAGCATCTTTAAGAGCATCTTCATCTAAAGCAAGATATATTTTTTTAACATTTGATTTAATTATTTGTTTCATTAAAGAATCAGAAATTCGTTTACCAAATAAAGGAATCGCATTACGTTTTATAGCCATTGCATCAAATGCACCTTCGCATAAAATAATGGGTAAATCCCAGTTTATATACATTTCGAACCCAATTATATCCTTGGTACTGGAAGCCAACTTATGTTTAATATACGCGTTTTTATCAAATGATCTACCAACATAATAATTTAAAAAGCCATCTTTATCGTACGAAGGTATTACAACCATGTTTCTTAAGTCGCCTTGTTCGCAATAATGTAAATCATACTTAACTACATCTTGGGGTGTGATTCCTCGTTGATTTAAATAATGTAGCGCGTGTTTCGACAATATCGCTGAAGACGACATAATAGGCGTTACTCCCGATGGTAATTGCAAGGAACCCGATGGTACTTTAACTGTAGTTTGTTTTCTAAAACTGTATTGAGAGTCAATGTCTTTTAAAATTTCGTATGCTTTTGGTGATGCACTTACTGCTTTAAGTAGTTTGAATGCTCTGTGTCCTTTATAACCACAAACCCAACATTGGAATTTTTGGGTTGATAAATTTAGGGTTAATTTTTTCTTATGGTGGTTGCAAGAAGGACAAGTAAATACAGCTTCATCTCCTCCACGAGCTGACTTACTTTTACCTAAAATTGATTCTAATAACTGTTTTAATAAATCTTCTTTCATCTAAAGTCTCTATCGTAAAACTTACCTAATATATTATCATTAAGATATTTTTTATCTTCTAAAACCTCTAATATAAATTGGTATTTGCATTCTAGGTATGTAAGTTCTTTTTTATTATAAGCCACTTGTAAAATTGTTCTTTCCAAATCATCATCATTTGCATCTTTAATAAACGCATGTGATCCATAGTAAGTTTTCCAATCGCTTTCCTTTAATACTCTTTTGTATACTGGTGGACGACCTTTACCTTCCCATAGGGCTTTTTCTTTTTTACCTAATTTTTTCTTTAAATTATAAATTAAAGACTTTTTACCAATGTATCTCTTTCCTGTTGGAATGTGAGTTGTTTGATAAATGAAACCAAATGCTCCTTCTGGGAGGTCACTTATTTCATTAATTTGTTTGTTTTGATAGTACCATTGCATATACACAATGTACGAAGGCTATTTTAGGTATCCCAGCGAAGTACGAAAGTAGTGTCAGTTTCGTTTGATGTTCTTATAGGTTGAGCCATTTTACCTACTACTAATAATTCATTATTTTCATTATATAGACCAATTGTAGTAACATAAGGTTTAAAAGCTGAGCTTGTTTGAAAAGTAGCCATTTCTTCTTCATTTATTGATCCTATTTTTCTTGCTGAAATATTTGTTGTATTATTAAATTCATGTTCTTCAACTGTACATTGGTATTCATGTTCATAGATTTGGTGTGAACCTTGAAATTGTAAAGTATTTATAGTACCAGTACTTGTGGTATCTAACATACCTAAATATTTAGGAAGAGTTATTGTTACAAACCCATTTTTATAAAATATATTCCCAATGTAAGGTGAACTATTACCATGGTTTAAATGAAATCCTATCTGAGTATTTGTTATTGCTTTATTGTATATTTGGATTTGGCTTAAAGAACCACTTAAATATTTTTCTTTACCACCTTTACTACCTATATAAACATTAGCTGTATTTTGAGTTTGTTTTGTAATATTATCTGATCCTGAAATTCCCGTCCCTACACCATTTATAAAAATTTCCATTTGGGAATCTTTACATCTACAAGTTATGTGTTGTTGGGTACCTGGTGTGTAAGATGCACTATAAGTAGTAGTAATTTTACCGTCTGATCTTCTAAAAAATATTTCTTTATTAAAAGTATATATTTCAAAAGGAAATTGAGGTTCTGCTTCTATTTCATAAGGTGTATTATAAGGGTTAGAAGCTGAATTATGTAATTTAGGGAAATTACCTGGATTTGCTTCTTTAGTTGTACTTTTAGAAATTAAATAATAATCTATATCTGTTCCTAAAGTAAATGTTGATGAGACTGATCCATCTACTTTTTGGTTAAATTGAGCTGTTGCTGTTACTGTTGTATTTCCTATAGTACCAATTGTAGGAGGGGTATCTAATTGTTTTATAGTTACAACATCATTGACAGCTGTTGCTACTAATTTACCATTATGGCCTGTAGAACCGTTAATAGCATTAGCTAAATTTGTTGCTTTTACATTATCTTTATTTGCAGTAGCTTGGGCTATTTTCCATTGAATAGATGTTATCCCCGAACCTAAATTTGATGCATTAGCACCTGCTGTGCATCTATAAATTACAGTAGTTCCATCTGAAGATATTAATGTTAAATTTTCATTACCAGCAGCAGAAGCTGTTATATTATTAGTATTAATTGTTAATTGTCCTACAGTAGGAGGTTTTACATTTGTCCAAAATGAAATAGTAAAATCATCTCCTGGGTTAAAATTAAAGTCTCCTTTATGACCTACTTTTATAGAAGGTGATATTGTATCATTAAAATCTATACAAGGAAAATTACCACCATTTAATGTTTGTGATGAAAAATTAACGTTTTTATATTGAAGTAAATTATGAAAATAACTGTCATCATATTCATCTCCTTCTGGTGTACTATATGAAGAAATAGGGTTTATCCTTTTAACACCATCTAAATAAAAATACTGGTCTACCCCATCAACAGTATAACCATCGTAAACATTTAAATCATATCGTTTAAAACCATTTACTGGTCCTATATCTAAAACACGTGAACGTACATCTGTTTCATAATTAGTGTCTATAAGATCTTTTTGATCATATCTTACAAGATTACCATATCCATCATCTATAACTTCAAATGCACTTGAAGACAAATAAAAAGATCCTGGTTTAATTTCATGTCCATACAAACCCATAGGGATAGATAATACCCTAAAATGTTCATATAATTTTCTTTGGTGTTTTAAATAATTTAAATCATCATGACCAAAATATTTTTCGCCAGTTGATACATTATGAATTTTATTAAAATTTCTATAAAATAAATTATCTATTTGACTATATTTTATAGCCCCTGGACCATGTAAATCTATAGATTCTGAGGTCCATTTTCCTGTGTAATGATTTATTGAATTAGAAGAAGCTGAAGATGATACAAAATTATATTGTTTGTGAGCATTAAAAGGAACTATTGCGTAATCTTGTGGTGTAAATTTTTTATATACAATTGACATTCAAATGACATTTTAGTAATCTAATTTAACTCTAATAAGTGCTTCTTTTGTAAAATCTTTAGTAACTGGTTGACTTAATTTAGCTACTGCTAATAAATCACCATTATCATTATACATTCCTACTGTTGTTATGTAAGATGTAGGATTGTCAATCATTGAATTTAATAACACATTTCCATTATTATCTATAAATGATGGATTTGTAGTATAATTAAATTCAAAATTTCTTGCTCTAGCAAAATAATAAGTTGATGATACTTTTTCTTCACTATCAACTATAAAGCTAGCTCCTGTGTGTATTTTATTTAAAAATTTAAGATGATTGTCTGATTGGTTATTTGTAGTTACATCTGTAGCTAATGCTAAACCACCATCTGCTACTGTAGCATCTAAACAGTCTGCATTCAGAACTATAAATCCAGAATCTGGATAAAAGAAACCATATGATCCACTATTAGTAACACTAACATTGCTTGAACCAAATCTTACTCCATTTGAACCTGATACTATATTAAATTGTCTACCAGCATTTGTAGTTGTTGAAGAACCTGTTGAAGTAATTGAATCATCTGTTAGTATTTGAGTTCCTATTTTTAGGTTTAAAGATCCTGGTTTTAAATTATGTTTATATCTAGATCTATTTACATTAATTACATAAATATCATCTGGTGTGTGGTCTGTAAATTTAAAATCAGATGTTTCTGAACCAAATACTAATTGTCTATATTGACTGTATATATTTCTTGATGGGCTTTTTCCAAACCCCCCTACAGCATGCGTAAAGTGTTCAGAACCAGATCCTAATCTATGACCATAAGCTACAGCATATTGTACTTCTGCAGTTGTATCTGAAGCAGGATCAGCATTGTAAACCTCTATAAAATGTGCTCCCGAACTTGTTGGTGATGTAAAAACTGCTTGTGTTGATGAAGTTAAATGTGCTGATGTTAATTCATTTGTGTTATTAGTCCACGTAGAAGTTGTTATTCTTGCTGTGTCGTTTACTATATCTGTTTGTGCGAATCTTACGAATGACATATTTTATATTGTTTTATTTTAATGTTATACCTGTTTGAGCTTGAACATTTTGTAATCCTTGCTGAGTTTTACTTATTTCTACTGGTATTGTTACTCTTGCTCCTGTGTCTCTTCCTTCTACTGTTAAAGTAGTTAATAATTTACTATTATTACCAAATAATGATGTACTATTAAGTGCTGTTAAGTTTATAGAATTACTACCTGCTATTGTTTGACTAAATGAAGATCTTGCTGTTAGATTAGCTGTTGATGTTTGACCACCAAAACTAGATAATAATCTTCTATCTGCTATTGTATATAAATATCCTCCTGGTTCTGATTGTGCGCTAATATCATTAAAATTAAGTGTTGAAGGACTTAAAGTAAATGAAGCTCCTAAATTTAATGTTATTTTAGGTACATTAGCTGTTACTATTGGTAGTTTTGAAGTTCCTGAATTTAATGTAATTAATCTATGAAGCATTATATTTCCTTCATCAGGTATAGCTTCAATTAAAGGCATATTTTCAATTGCTTCACCCGCAAATTGGGAACCATTAGGGTGGTCTTCATTAAATAAAGTGTAGTCGATTTCATCATCGCCTAAAGCAAATTGTGTTATGTTAAATGCTCCTAAACCTCCTTGAGAAAGTAATTCACGTCCTCTTTTAGTTAATATAGCGTCTACTGTTATTGAAGTATTGTCTAAGTATCCCATTGTTATTGTATTTTGTTATAAATATATATGTTTTTAAAAAATATTATCTTCTTGGTGATTGATTTTTAAATTTAGTTGTTTTTTCAATTAAACCTGCTTTTTCTAAATAATATTCTACGTTGTTTTTTACTTTTTCATGACAGTTTTGTGGTATTAATACAAACCCAGCATCACCTAAACCATCATTTAATTCACTTTCTTTATCCATATTTACTATTAAAGTAGGTTCATCTCTTAAAACAGATAATTGATGACTAGAAAAAGGATAAAAATAAGCAGCATTTATTGTTCTTGTAGTAGTTGTAGATCCAAGTACAGAATCATGTATTTCATAAGTGTATGTTCTTTCTGTTGATATTGATGAAGTTATTGTAGTTTTATAATCTCTTATTCCTCCTAATTCTGTTATTGGAATAAAACCATTATAGTTGTGACTATTTTTTGTACTTGCTCCTACCGAAGAAGATTCTACATTTTGTAAAAATGCTGTTGATTTAGCTGATACTCTATTAAAACCTGTTTTAAATGACCCTGTTGAGTCATTAAATCCTAAGGCAGTGTGGGGGTGACTAATTTCCATAGTACCAATAGATTCTTGTCTATTATTGGGGAGTGCATATTCTCCTTTCATAAAAGTAACATAGAATTTATTATTATTTTTAGCTATTTCCCAATAAACAACATCATCATAAAATGCTTTTATATTCCCCGCTGATTTTAAAGGTTTGTAACTGCTAATACTTCCTGCTATTGCCATATTAATTTCTTGGGTTATTTGATACGTTTTGAGCTACTAAATTTCCTGAGAATGTAAATCCTACTGAAGCTGTTAATGGAGCTAATTCTGAACTCATTGTTGTTAAATTTAAATCACCTGTGTAATCATTTAATTCACTAGGTAAAGATCCTACAAAACTAAATGAACTAGTAAATAAAGATTGACTTGCAGCTGCTGTCATACCATATCCAAATAATCCTGGACCTTCTAGGCTTCCTGTGTAAACATCTCCTACATTATTTCTTATAGCATGGCCTCCAAATACACCATCTTCAAAACCATTTTCATTAGCTGTATATCCATAAATTTTCATTAATGATCCTCTATTGAATTTTACAAAATGAGATGTTTTTAAAGAATTTTGTACTGTTTTATCTATTAACCTCATATTTACTTCTGATCCTTCAAAAAAGTCTCTTGTAATATATCTTTTAAAAGCTTTTTCTTCTCCTACAGTTCCTGTATTTATATCTATTATGCTTTGTCTATTTACTATTTGGACTTCGTCTGTTTCTATATCAATTAATAAAATCCTATCTATAGTAATATAACTATGTCCTACTATAGATGTTCTAGAAGGGTCTTCATCATCTCCTCCTATAACAGTAGTCCCTACATATAAAGCTGCTATTTTATTTTCTATTACAGGGAGTTTACCATAAGTTATGTCTCCTGTTGTGAATGTATTTATTGTAGATCCTTTTAATTGGGTTCCTTCTGATCTTGCTTTCCAAAATCTAGTGTCTACTATTGCATCATTAAATTCAACATCATAGCTTTTACTAACTGAAGTATCTGCTGATACATCTCCTGTGTAATAATTTATATTAGGTGTTTGTGGCATAATTAAAAGTCAGTTTCTTTACCATTTCTTAATGTTCTATAATACCTACTAGATATTTTTCCTTTAGTTGCATTTCCTAATAAAACATTTGAATTATGAGAAATATATCCATCTGGTTTTCCAGTAGTTGGGTGAGGATTTATGGGAGCTTGTGATGAATGATTATTTTCAAAATTAGCATCTCTTAAAAAAGGATTTGTATAATTATCAAAAATATTAATATTACCATTTGTTCCTTGTTCTGTTCTTTGTTCATTAGTTAATGTAGATAATAAATTATTAGTAGTTACTACTGAACTGTTAGATAAGTTATATAGTTCGTTTATAGTTTCTCCTTTTACTTCTGCATTAATAGCTCCATGTAGACCTGTAGTCATTGTTTGACCATCACTTCTTACAGGCATTGTTCTTTGAAATTTATTTCTTTCTAAATAATGTGGTTCAATTAATAAACCTGTTTTAGTGTTTGCTTTCCAAGGGACCCATTTTTCTATTATTTTAAATAGTGTATGATCTACATGTTGGATTAGTTTTATATAATCCCAATAATTATATCTAAGATGCACTTTTTTAAAATAATAATCTTTTATTTCTTTTAAATCTGTATATTGGGAAGATGATTGAGCTGATGGTAAAGGTGAACCTATATAATCATCTAACCTAAATGAGCCTAAAGTGTAAAGTATATCTTCATTTATTTCCATTGTAGGAGAAAAATGTATACCTAAATCACTAAAATCTTGTGGTTGTCTATCTAATGTTGATATTTCTCCTTTAGTAAATGGTTGTAATATATTATCATCTACAGTACCTGTGTCAATTCTAACTTTTTCACTTGTCATTGATCTACCTACTGTATCAGGTGTAGGTAAATGGTGATCTTCTACTATTTCTTCATAAACTGTACCTCCTGTAGTATCTGCTATTGTGTTAGCCTTTATAAGTGAAATGTCTGGTGGGTGGTTTTCTAAAGTTTCTACATCAGTACTTCCTAAGGGTAATCTAATAATTACATTACTAAATGAAGATGAAATTGAATTACCACTATACATAAAAGGTTCAAGTGAATGTTTTGTAAGTGTTGTATCTGTAAGTTCTTCCCCCCAATTACATTTTAATTCTTGAATTGAACCTTCATATCCATTTGTTCCACCATAAACATACGTTCTTCCTGCTCCTGAATTAGCTCCAAAAGTATTAGCAAAATTATTTCCATCCCAAGTGCCTGTATGTTTAAATGTATTTTTTAGGTGGTTAGTTTGATAAGCTCCAAAATTAACATCTGTTCCTGTTCCCATTAAATGTAGGTTCCAAAAATTACCATTATATAAAGGAAAATAACTAGTAGATGCTCTAAGATTAGATCCCTGTTTTAACTGAATTCTACCAAATGTAGATGCATCATTACTTGAACTTATATCATTACCTTCATATTTATCTAAAGTTAATTGTAATCCATTAGCATCAGCAGTAGTATCACCTAAACTTAAAGCTATACCTTCATTGCCTTTTACTGGTTTAATTCTTAATTCTACAGTTTTAGATGTGCGTCCTGCTATGTTATTTGTTTTCCAAGGAAAACGAACTATATAATCATTAGTAGCTAATGATGATGTTATTTTTAAAGCTAAACTTGATTTTTGATAAGTAAATGTTTTATAAAAATCAGCTGGATCTACATCTTTTAAAGCAAGACCTGATATGGGTGTTGAACCACCATATTCTTTTATATTTAAAATAGTTGAAGGTAAACCATAACAAGCCATTAATGCTCTAATTCCTCTTTCTGTTCCTTTAGTTTTTAAAAGATAAGGTGCATTATGATATAAACGTTTCCAAACTTCTTTTGTTATGTCTTGTTTAGCTACTGAACCAGCATTTGATGCTGTTACTAGTGTTTGGTTAGTAGGTGTATCATAAAACAAACTACCTGTTGTACCTTGTCCTAATATATATTCTATTAAGTTAGAATTTTCAAATTGGTCAAAAGCATCTATACCTAAAGCTTTTAATTGATACCAAACTAAATCTTTTGAAACCCCCCTTGTATGGTGTGTATCATTTACTTCAGTAATATGTTTTATATGAGTCCATATATGATCAAAATGTTGCCCTATCATATTAACAAAAGATAAATAAAAATTATTTTCTCCATTTTCTACTATATGATTAGGGATTAATTTTTCTAAATTATATGGATTATCATTATCATATCTAGATGCTGAATGTAATTGTCCATTTGCTACAGAAGTACCATAACCTTCTTCTCCTAACCAATTAATTGCTTGTGATGATGTTGTAGGGTATAATTGAAAAGGATAACTTGTTGATGATTTGGGCCAAGTATATAGATTAGTTCCTTCTGTAAAGTATAAGAATTTTTCATATCCATCAAAGTTTTTTATAACATTTTGTTTTTTAATATTTATGTCTTCTTTATTAGTTAATGTAAAAGAAGAAGCAGAAGCATTACCTGTAATAGTATTTATTTTTCCTAATTGTGTGTCATATAACTCTATTAAGCTTAATTTATATTTAAAATTATGTAAACGTTCTGTGGCACTACCAAAATGTACAAAATTTTCAAAATGAGAAGGTATATCTATTGTTTCAGTACTAGAAGATACAGGTCTAACATAATCATAAGAAATTTCAGGAATATCCCTATTTTCTAATTGATTTAAAAGATTATTATATGAAGATGTTAAACTATAATTTAGTACATTATTAAAATCTTTATAAGAAGAAGGAATACTACTATTAGTTCTAGTATCTATATTGAAATTAGGTTGTAAAAACTGATTTCCATCTTGTTCATCTCCTATACCTGTTAGGTCTAAGTTTAAATCTACTATTAAAAATAGAGGATCTATTATTTCTTCTATAATACTAAAAGAATTTTTTAATGATATAGAAGGTGGAAGTGGTTCATAAGTTTTTATAAGTAACTCATGTTTAGATACTAAATCATTTAATAAAAGATTAATACCAACAGCTTCTGTGTTTGGAAATTTTAATATAAAGTCTTTAAAATATGGAGTACTATCCCTTTCTGAAATATAATTTTTTACTCCTAAATCAAAACTTTTATTATTAATTCCATCAGATATAGCTCTTATTTCTCTTCGGGAAGGAGATATTTCTTTTAGATTAAAAGATGTACCATTAAATATTTTTGGTCTGTATACACATAGTTTTAATTTATATTTACCTACACTAAAACCATTAAGTCTAAGTAAATTATTAAAGTCTATTTTTATTTCATTTGATAAACCATCTTTATCTTTGTTTAATAATCTATAAAATGCATTTCCAATCCCAATTGTAGAAATTAATTCATCATTTAAAGTGTGGATTTTTAATTCTAAATAATCTTCAGATTTACCAAATCTTTTATTTAAGTCTCTAAAAGAAGTAGTGTCAAAACTTAATTTTACTTCTGATGATATATCTGTTATATTAAATTGATTATTATGGCTCATATTAGTATCCTCTTATTTGATCTTCTAAATTGCTTAATTTACCCTTATTACTATATTCATTAATATGATTATCTATTTCTTCTTGAACTTGTCTTACTGCCCAATCTTGATAGGTAGATGATGGGTCTTTTACCCAAAATAATTGACCTGTTGATACTGCTATTCCTTCTATAGTTTGTGTTTGTAAACTTCTTTCTGAATCAAATTGAAAATAGTATCGTTCAAATTTTCTATTTCTTATTTCAGCTTGTAAGTCTTCTAAATCTTCAACTGTTTGGCTTTTCCAATCAACGCCATATTCTTGAGGTTGATTATAATAAAGATTATTAATGGTAGGATTATAAATAGGTGCACCTCCTGCTATTCCTCCTCCAATAAGTCCTCCTAGTAGTGTTCCAACACCAGGAATAAACATTGATCCAATTGCTGCTCCTGTTGCTGCTGAAGATAAATAGTCATTTACTTCTTCTCGTCTTCTGTTTTTTTCTAGTCTATATTCACCTTGGGAAAGATGACCAGATATCATACTTTTAGGATATATATTGTTACCTAAACCATAAATACCTTTATTATCTTTAGCTTCATGCTTTGCTATAATATTATTCATTATATTTTTCCAATTAATTTTTCCTGCGTCTCCAAATTCTCCACCATTATAATAAATTCTTATATCGCCATCTTTATCTCCAGGTACTCCAAAAGGTGTTAAATCTTCAGGAGGTACATTTCCAGATAAACTATCTTCTATTGTTATACCTTCAAAAGGTGTTTTATTTTGTAATTCTGACATTAAAAAATTAATTTCTGCTCTGTCTAATTCTGATATTTTTATATTTTCAGTTAATATAGTTATATTACTTGCTGCTTTATTAAATTGTGCTAATGATAAACTCCAATCAGCTGATTCATTAATTGCTGTTCCTTCTGGCCATTTTGGTAAAGAATCCCAGGTTTGTTCTGTAACTCTAGTCCAACTATCTTCTCCCGTTAAAGGTTTTCCATCAGCATTTGTTATTCCTAATGTTTTTTTAAGTTGAGTAAAGGGTGAAGGATTACCTGAATTAGATACTCTTCTTAATCTTCCTTCTTGCATTATACCTAATTTACCACCTGCTCTAATAGCTGTTCCATTTCTAAATAAAGGATGTTCAGTAGGTGTTTGTATCATTGTAGTTTCTAAATCTACTATTTTATCTATTAAATTTTGTATTTTATTTTCTTTAGGATCTTCATATCCACCTATGTATTTTGTACTTTCTTCAATTAAAAAAGTGTGTGATCTTTTTCCTTGTTTAGGAATATCATAAAATAATTCTTGATATAAATTAAAAAAGTTATTAGGTGAAATACGTTCTTTTGTTTTTGTTATTTCAGAAAAACCTCTATCTAATAATTCACCTATATTATTTTGTCCATAATGTCTTTTTTGTAATTCTATTAATTCGCCCTCAAAAGGTTTTTTAATAGGTGAAACTGGTTTTCCACCATTATCTAAAATATAATTACCCTTTGTTCCTGTAGGTTTAGAAAAATTGGGCTTATTATCTTCTATAATAGGTTGAATAGATTGAAATTGTATTTGATTATTTTTAGCCACTATCTAACTACTTTAAAATGATAATTATTATCGTATACTGTTGTTCCTTCGTTATTTGTATGTTTAAATAATATTCTATAATTTCTTTCAGGTTGCAAACCTTTCATATATAATTTAAAATACATTCCTTCATTATCTGCGCTTAATTTTGTAAATGTAGTGTCAAATGGTATAACTTCTTCTTCTGTGTGTGCATCTCTTACGCTATAACATGAAGCTGTTGTAAAATATCCTGGGTTTAAATAATTAGATGAAGAAGCAAATTGTCTAACTGGATATTTATCTCTAACATGTATTCTAAAAGTTGTTTCATCATTCTGATTATATTCTTCTTGGTTTCTATATAATGAAACACTTAATTCACCATTTTGTTTTGCAGATGATTGTTTAGAATGTAAACTATCATCCCATTTAAAAACTAATCTTGGTGGATAAATTGTATGAGTATCTACTGAAAAATATTTTATTTCTCCAAAACTACTAGATGTATCTTGTTCTACAGAATCTGGTTGTTTTATTAAAAAACCATGATTAGTTATTCCTGTGGGATAAGTACTATTAGCAAATAAACTTGCTGAATGTTTTTGTACTATAGAAGTTACATTTATGTTTGTATCTAAACTATCACTATTTAAAAATTGTTGTGATCCTTGAAAAGCACTACCTGTATACCAAACTCCTCCTCCTTTAGTAATTCCAGAAGCTTCTATAGAACCTGTTGAAGCTACGGCAAAACTAGCAGTTAACCATTGTGTTTTTGCAATATCATTGTCTCTATATATCCATGAACAACCATTTGAACTTATTGGTAAATTAGAGAATCTTCCTGTTCCTTCATTCCATGATTGTGATATAGCAAATACTTCTAAATTTAAAGTAGATTCTAAATTTTTATGTTCTGATGATAATAATTGTAAAGCTACTTTTGATGTTCCATTATTAAAAATAGATGAACCTATTTTATCAGATATAGTGGATTTTATTTCTTCATTTTTAAATTTAATTAAAGCTCTTGATGGGTAATATCTTGAATCTGAACTACCTTTTTCTTTAACGATTTCTAAAATTTCATCATGACCTGTATTTAATTTAGTTCTATCAGGGTGACTGTATATTGTAGCGTCTTTTTCGGGAAATATAAAATAGTATGCCATATTAGTATGTTGTTACACGTCCTTTAATGTCAGTGTTTAGATTTTTAATTTCAAAAATACTTGGATCTAAAGCAGGATAAATAACTCCTTTTCTTGTAGCTCCTTCAAAATCATATTTGTATTGTGAATAACCTAAAGCTGTTCCGCTTTTATTTGTAAATGTTAATTTTTCTACTGATTGTACTCCTACTACAGATGATAATAAATTTTCAACTTCTGATTTTATAATAGGTTGGTTTATTTGCCATTTATCTACATTAAAATATTCTTGTAATTCAGCTACACAGTTTAATATTATTTCATTATTATTATAATTTTTAAATACTATAATTTCAAAATCAAGTTCAAAATTGATAACAAATGCATTTTTAATATTAACAGCATCTGTTAGCATTCTATATTGTTCAAGATATGTTTGTAAATTTGTTTTTGTAGCTGTGTTAAGATTTGTTAAATTTTTATTATTATTATATCCTAAAGTGTATAAATTTAAAGCTAATGGATTACGAATTCTATTAAATTCATTAGATAAAGGGGAAATTTGATCATCTTGAACTATATAAGCTTTAGCTACTCTACCAAATTTAGAAGGCATACTCATAGTTCTAATAATATAATCTTCTTTAGTTACAGTTCTTTGTTGAGTAGCAAATTGGGCCATTGTATTTTCTCTAATTTCTTCAATTGAATCACCATCACCTCCTCCTTTAGCTGCTTCTGGGTTATTTACAGCTACTGATGTTTTTACAAAGTTAAGTAATGAACCATTTAAATTAGGATTATTAGAAATAAGTAGTGTGTCTGCTTCTGTGATTGTATTAGCATTTACGTTTGAAGTTATTCCTCCTCCTACTAAATATTTTACAGTTAATGTTGTGTTAGAAGGTACTTGACCATAAGCTTTAGTCATTAAAAAGTTTGAAGGATCATATGCTGTGTCTAATTTACTTCTTCCATCTTTAATTCCTAAACCTATATTATCGGGATTTGGTATTATTTGTTCGTCTGCTTTATCACTATTACCTGCCCCAAATTGTATTTCTAATTGATTGTTTGCTTTAAATCTAGAAACAAATCTTCTTGATGATTTTATTATTTTAAGTAAATAAGGTGTTTCACCATTAAATCCTAATAATTCAGGATCATTAGTTCCTACATTTTCTTCTTCTTGAAAAATTATATCTTGTGCTAAATAAGGTACTTCATAATATTCATTTCCATCTGTGTCTTTTATAGATTCTATAGATAAAATATTAGTATCAAATAAAGTTAATGTTTTAAACGCTTCTGCTGCACCACATGTAAATGTTTGTTCTTTAACTTGCCCAGATATTGCTTTTGTTCTTTTCTTTAAAAGATAATATTCAGGGTTATTTGAACTATCATATTGATATATACTAAGTTCTGTTGGATCAAAACTTGAAGATACTTTAAAATCTACTTCATTACTAATATAAAAAGTAGAACCTTCAGTAGAATTAAATGTTGAATTTGGGTTAATTTGTAAACAATAATTAAAATCAGGTTGATAGTCTCCACTAGTTCCTGTTGAAGGTATTAATTGAAATAATTCTAAATCAACACTAGATGCATCTATTACTTTAGGCTTATAACCCATAGCATAAGCTAAATTAAATAGATTTTCTTTTTCTTTAGCTAATAATAAAAAAGATTCTTGTAATTGTGTATCTGTATAATATGATAAAACATCTCCTACGTAAGCTGCCATTTCCATAAACATCATACCTGGATTACCTTCACTAAAATCATTAAAATTATTAGGAAAATATACTTCTGCAAAGTCCATTAATTGGTCTTTAAAAGAATTATAATCTTTACTTAGATATTTTATATCTTTATCTTGTGTTTTATTTGATACTTTTGAGTAAGCCATTTTAACTATAATTTATTTGTATTGAGTCTTCTGTTTCATCTAATGTAATCGAATATGTTAATGTAAGAGAAACTCTATATTGGTCTATATTTTGTTTTAAAGAAATATCAGTTATTATTATTTCAGGAATCCAAAATGCTAGTTGTCCATTTATATTTTCTTGTAATGTAACCTCATCTATACTATTTTCAAATAATTGTCCTTTTAAACCAATACCATAAGTAGGATGATTTAATCTTTCACCTGGTACTGTAAGTAATAAATTTAAAAGATTAGCTTTTAGTTGTTCTTTAGTTGTTTGTGTACCAGAAGTCATATTTTTATCATTCAAAGGAAAAGCTACCCCAATCCTAGCATTATTATTAAGATCTAATGGGTTTATTCTTTTTATATTTTGAATTAATGGCATATGTTATCTTCCTTTTTTCTTATCTATTGCTTTCATTAAACCACTATAATTTCTTGTAACAGCATTTGCTACTGAATCAGGCATTCCTGTTGTATCCATAGGTAACGGAGCTCCTGTTGCAAAAGGTTGAGCCATACTTACAGGTGATTGAGCTGTTTGTGTATTAGTATTACCCATTGCTGTTTCATTTAGTAAATCATTTAATGTATTATTGCTTACAAAATTTTGTTTTTGTTTAATAGGTTTTTTACCCATTATTTTTTCTTTTAAAGATGATTGTTGTGGAACTTCAACTTTTCTTTCAGTGTGTTCTACTATAGTTGGTTTAAGTTCATCACGTAAATCTTCTTTAAGTGATTTAATTTCTCTGCGTAACGCATAATCGATTTCTTCTCTAACTACTTTTCTAATTAGACTTTCAAAAGTTTTTGCTTTCATGTTATTAATTGTTATTTGTTATAAATATAAAAATTTTAAAAATTAGTTTATTTTTGGTTTATAAATTCTATGTTGTGGTTTAGAACCATCAAAAATATATGATCCACGTACATCTTTTTGTTGGGATGTTTCTCCTAGTTCACTATCTAAAAAATTATTTAGTTTATCTATATTAACTGTTTCGGTACCATCACCATTATCAGTTATAAGATCTCCAGCAGGTATACATCCTTTTATATAATCTGCAAATAATCGTGCTATTAGATCTAAAAAACTAACTATCATTTCTAATAATGTAGAAAATAAAGCTAATATTTTAGGTAATATATTAAAAATAATCATTACTGTTCCTAATATTTTTAAACATTTAGTTGTAAAACCTTTTATAGCTTCAGTGTATTTTAAAATAAATCCTCTTGCTTTATCTATAGCATCACTAATTACTTTTTCTACACCACCAGCTGCAAATAAAGATGTAAAGAAATTTAATGCTAATAAAGATGCTGTTACTAATATTTCAAATGCTATTACTAATGCTTGAAATATAGCTAAAATAGCTGTTATAGTTCCTATTTTTTCAGCTGCTTTTCCCATTTTTTCTTGTAATTTTGTTAATTTTTTAATAACACTTTCACAAATATTTTTTCCAGAATTTAGTCCACCTTCTAATTTGTTTTTTGTAAATTTTACAACTTTTATAACTTCTAAATCACAACTATATCCCATTAATTTATTTATTATTTCTTGTTTAGTTGGTAATTCTTCTTTAACTCTTTGTATAGCTTCTCCTTTTGCCTGTTGTTTTAATTCTTGTTGAGCATCATATGCAGATTCATCTGCATTATTAAC
>Ga0209535_1000745_pt1 | contig 22796 bp, 41 predicted proteins | sample LinPmetageLP28_FD_184041 | JGI IMG/M metagenome (GOLD analysis project Ga0209535, IMG submission 184041) | Marine viral communities from the Pacific Ocean - LP-28 (SPAdes) (version 2) | ecosystem: Environmental > Aquatic > Marine > Oceanic | place: Pacific Ocean | collected 2009-08-22
AGCCACGGACTTGGTGAGACAAGCCCCACCGGGGCTACAAAGAAGCTTCCCTTTCCAGCACAGCTGCAAGTTCAGGCTCCTCTGCTTTTAGTTGCATTTGTCTCGTTATGTTAATACTACCGGCCTTAAATGGATTAGGCATTCCAGGGGCAATAATAGAATTTGGTGTGGGCTTGGCCCCCATGCCAGCAGCACTGCTGGGCTTGAATTGGTGCTCCCAGCCGGAGCCAGGGTTCTTTAAATTACCTAGAAAGTTAGTAATATCTTGTTCGACACCTTTCTCCAAAATTACAACGTCGCCGTTGTCTTTTTTGTGGAGTTTGTTCTGTACCAGCAGCAGCATTTGTTCGGCGTTGATGGCACCGGCTTGGCTGATTGCTGATAAGGCACTGGTACGCATGGTGGCTTCTTCGTTGGAAACCCTCATGTCTGCTAGCTGACGCTCCAGTGCGCTGATCTGGGTGTCTTTTTCTTGGGCGCTTTTGTTAGCTTCCTCCCAAAGATCTTTCCATTGGCCTTGGTCTTCCAGCGTTTGTTTGCGCTGGTCGTCCTGCTTTTTGTAAACATCGTCCAGCTTGGATTTGATGCCTTGGAAACGTTCCTCGGCTTCAGTTGCCTGCACTTTTAATGCAGCAAGCTGGGTCTCATATTCGGCTTTTACAGCAAGCGCAGGGTCTGGTTGCTGTGGAGCGGTGTCGGCTGCAGCCACGGGCTGGTCAGGATTCGCCACGGGCGTTTCCTGGATGACGTGCTCTTCCATAGTCAGAAGTCAGAAGTGGTGGTAGGGGTTTCTTCCGCAGGCTTTGATGGCTTGCGTTTACGCACAGCTTTGCATACCTCGGGTTCAGGCTGCGGTTCGCGTAGCTCGACGAGTTCCCATATTTCGGAACCATCGGGCTTAGTAACTTTTTCTAAGGACTTACCCATGTAGGCATACTCCATGTACTTGTTTAGTCTACTTATGTAGTTTACAAGAGACTATGCCTCGGCGTTTATTCCTCAGTTGGGTCGGGCTCACTGTCCTCAGCTTCAGTACCAGCCTTTTGTTCCTCACTAGCGGTAGGAAGGATTTCACCTTGGACCAGGATTTGGCGGAACTCGTCGCGTCCCAGCACACCTTGGTCGAACAATGCCGTCAGCGCGGTTACGTCTTGCCCGATTAAACGGTCGATGTCGAAATCTCGGCTGATCTTTACTTCGGGTGGTGCGATTCCTACATAGTCGGCAGCTAAATTAAACGCTTTCTGTAGGGCTTGTTCCAGGTCAAGAGATACCATCGACAGCATTGAGTTTGTGTCAACACGATCCAGGCGGCGTGCGTCGGCAGATTCGGCAACAAACTTTTGTTGGCTAAGTGTGCTGATGCCAAGAGTGGCCATCTGCATCTGTAGCTCGCGGATTTCGTTGGACTGTGACTCAAATGCGCTGGCAGCCGGTTCTACGTAGTAGACCTTATTACCCGGCTGAGTTGCCATTGCGTAGTTTACGCTGGTGGCTACGTCTTTGGATTGGTCGTCCCAGCCTTCGAGGACAAGGATTGGCTGGCTAGCGATGTGCAGGCTGTGGATTAGGTCAGCCTGGCGTTGGAAATGGGCCAGGTTTAAATACGCAATGTCAAGTAAGGGTGGTTTACTTGTAAGGGTGTCTACTTTGCCTGCATAGGTTGTTACTAGGGGGATTTGACCCAGGCTGTAGTCGCCTGATTCCACTAGCTCGTAGTCCGAGGTGGCGTCCGTTGCGTCGAAAGCGTTTGGATAGGGGTAGCCGCCTTGTAAATCTTTCTTTGTTTCGGCTTGGCGGTAGACGCGGTATTGGCCCGGTTCGATTACACGGATCTGATCATATACTTTCTCGCCAAATTCGCCGTCAGGGACTACTGCTTTTTCTTTGATGCGAACCTGTACGAGGTTGCCGTAGTTGACTTCACGGTCCAAGCGCCAGCCGTAGATATTATCGGGGTCAATCTCAATCCAGTACGGGCGGCGGTTAAGTTCGCGCTCTTCCGCAAGGCTGCGGGCACCCGTTGGTGCAGGGAAATCTACTAATGTATGACAATGCCCGTAGGTTAGTGAGCACAGCAGCAACCGGCGGGCGTACTCGTCTAAATCTGAACCACAACCATCAACGTCCTTTGCGAAAATATCCGTCCAGTACGGGTCACCCACCAAACTGATTGGTTTACGCAGGATTAGTCCTGCAGCAGCACGCACCAGGCGCTGGGTAAATGGTGAAAATACGGCCCGGTTTACACGCGCTAAATACGCCGTGTAGTCCTCGCGGGGTTCGATTGGTAAAAATGTTTCGCTGTTTTCACGCAGGTATTCCGTTCCAAGGCTCACGGCCTTCATAATTTCCCAACCCCTCATCATGTCCAGCACCGCTTGCGTGCGGGTGAATGGGCTGTCTGCTCCACCGAGCGTGTTGGAACTTACAAGGTGGGTGCGGATCTGGCCGGGAACTGAATAGGTCACTTAGTCACCATTTCTCGCGATTTGCCCAGTAAGCGGCGGACATTTTACCTCTTTTAATATTAGCGGCATGGCGTTTCTTAAATGCTTCGCGGCGTTTGCGGGAGGATTCGCTTTCGTTGTCTTTTTTTGGGCTGCCTGTTACGCCCTGTTGGCCGAAACGGATCAGTTTTACTGCCTCGCCTTCTTTGGCGAGCACCGCATGGCTTTTGTTTGCATGGCCTGGTGTGCGTTTTGGCTTGTTGTAGCCGCTAAATTTTTCGCCACGGTATTCAATCATCGTCGTCCTCGACTTCAATCATTACTTCGATGCCGCTGGCAAGCCGTACCATCAGACCTGCAAAGTCTTCGGGGTCTTGCGGTGTCATAAATGCAAAGGAGGCTTCGGTGGTGCGGCTTTCTGAGTCCACCTCAAGGTGGGTGCAGAAGCCGGTGATGATGCGGGTGCCCACTACTTTTTACCCTTTGGTTTGCGCTTTTTCGCTGTTTTGGCTGATTTTTTGAACGCTCCAGCGGTTGGCGCGCCCTTTGAGCCTGGTTGGCGCATGTTTTCGTCCGCGCCAGCCTTGATGCGCTTACGCTTGGCGTGGATATTGGCGTATAAACCGCGTTTTGCCATGGAAATCGCGACAGCTGTTCATATTCTACTTCTTGGTTCCCTTCTTTCCCTTGGGTTTCTTCTTTTTGCCTTGGCCGTATTGTCCGGGCATTGATTTATGGGGCGGGTTCAACTGAATCTAACTCTTTTTGCGGTGTTATTTCTGCTTCGATTACGTCGCTTTGGGGTAGTTGGGCGGTAGCTACTTTGGGCTCTACTTGGATACTTAGGGAGGGTACTTGGATTGATATTTGTTCCGGGGTGTTTTCGCCGAGGACACGTCCCAGGGAATCCAAAACTTGCGCGGCGACTTGGTAGTGGCCCTTTTTCATTGCGGCGTGGACGACGCGGAGACGCATGGTTTGGATGCGGCCCAGCATGGCATCGCGGTCGCGGATCCAGTCCTCTTCCGTCCAGCTTTTTACTTGGTCCCAGTCGCGCCAAGCAGTTGGGATGCTGACTCCTTCGCGGGCGCTGTGTTCATATACGATTTGGCGTACGCTGTGGCCGTCTAGTTGGTGGCGGTACATCCGGCGTTGTCGGGCCTCGATGTATTCTTGGGCGCGTTTATCGCCACGGGTTCGCTTTTTTGGTCCCTCGTAATTAACCATTAGTTTATGTAGCTCAATACAACCTATATGAAGTTGTGCCCATTACGCCTGATTTTGCCAGGTTGAATTGTTGTAGGCATAGGTAACCGAAAGCGTCGAATGCGTGGTCTACGCCTAAATTTTTGTTTGGTAGGCCCGTTCCAGGGGCATAGGTCAGGCTGCGGAATGATTTGATTAGTTCCTTGCAGCGTGGGTGGATGAAACAGCGGCGGGTGTTGGTGGCGTCTAAAAGGGCGGTATTTACGGCGGTGATTTTGTCGCGTACTTTCCATGGGCTGCGGGGGGAGCAGACCCGGAATCCCGATTTTCGTAAAATGTTGTGGTCTGTGACGCCTACGCCTTGGGTTTTGCGCGCACCACCCGTGGGGTCGGGGCAGGCCATTATGCGCCGTTCCAGGCCGAAGCGGCGGATTACTTCTTCCGTGAAGTCCCAGGTGGTGGCACCGCCTGTTAGGTGGATTTCGTCGAAAACATAGAGGATGTCGTCGGTTTTTACTGCGCAGATGCCTGTCATCGGGTCCACGTTGAAATCCACGCCTAGTAGCAGCGGGAGGATTGGGATGTCCTTCGCGTCTGTGGTGATATTTGCGTCGCCAAATGAGACGGCAACGAGGCCGGATAGGTTTTCAAAGCTGGCCTCGAACTCTTGGCGGAAAGTTCGTGGGTCGAGTTGGCCTCGTGCAGCTTCGATTTCTTCCGCCGGGACGTTGCCGCCCTCGATTGTAGTAAAGCTCCACCGTTTCCAGTTTGTGTCGCCCGTGATGCAATACTGCCAAAGTTCGTAGAACCAGCTGGCCGTTCCATCGGGTGTGGAAATGAATAGGGACCAGCCCTGTTTGTCGGCTAATGCGGGGCGGATCACCTCGAACCAAACTTCGGCGTCCATAAATGCGGCTTCGTCGAGTACCACGCCGGAAAGGCTGCGGCCTCGTAATGCCATTGCGTTTTCGGTGCCCTTTAGTTCGATAGTGGAGCCGTTGACAAGCTCCAGCTTGAGGTCCGTTTCGTTCTTGGATTTGATCCACGCTGCGGGGACAATGCGTTTCATCACCTTCCAGGCGATGTCTTTTGCCATTCGGTAGGTCGGGGCGCAGTAAAAGAAGGTTTCGCCTGGTTTGGCAATCGCTCCACGCAAGAGTTCGATGCAGGCTAGGTAGGACTTTCCGAAGCGGCGGCCTGCGACCAGTACGCGAAAGCGTGCGTCGCTGTTGAAAACTTCACCCTGTGCGTGCCGTAGCGATAGCGGGGGTGGTGTACGAACGGCCATGTATTACAAAAGAAAGTATTTGGTGCGTATTTTTTTGGGCCTGTACTACAGGATAGTTGACTTTTCGGCGATACCCCCTTAGTATTACAGTAACAGATGTTTCCCACGTACCAGCAGGTTCCCTATGTCCTACGCCACGCTGCCCTTGTTGCGAACCCGCCCCCCTTATTGCGAACGGGTCAATTGTTACATTCTGTGACGATATTTGAGAATCATTCTCAGTCGTCAGTAGCTGCGCCGGCTGCGAGGGCCAGACAAGTGCCGCTCAAACTCGTGCAGGCTATCAGTGCCACGACACGTCCAGTTGTGTCTTGTCCCTTGGGATTGGCTGACAACAGGCTGGCCAGTGCAATGCCCATACAGGCTGCTGTGACACCGCTGACACCAAAAGCGAAAACTGATACGAATTGTGATCGTGTTGATGAAGTCATGTTAAATCGGATCGATGTAAAGAGTTGTGATAGCTGAGGCTGATCTCAGAAAACGTGCGCAGCGCTCAAAGTACGTAAATTCCGTGGGCATTAAAAAACGCCGGACTTGACGCTTGCCAGCCTGCCTGCAGCTTGCACAACTCAGCTGTGGAAGCATTGCTCCACTTCTGCCACACCCACGTATAGACCTCAGGATCGCAGCCATTTTGCTTACCGAGCATCTCGGTAATAGAAGCGATCAAGCGAGTGTTTAAACCAGTCATAATTTTTTAGCTTGGATTGTGCGGGTGTGTCCCGCTTGTCTGTATTGTAGTAGTTTACAAGCGGGTGACAACGTCTAGATTGTTAAAGAAACATTAAATTCTCACAAGCGTGTGTCCGAGAAACGCTTGCCGTGCTTCAAAGGAAGCTTCATAAACCAAATCGAATTTTGAGTACCTACTGGACTTGATACCCGTTAAATCTTGGAGTTGACGTTTAGTCATTGAGTCCAGTTTTTCAACAGCTGTGACATAAACCTGTATTGCTTTCTTCTTTCCCTTGTTCAGCAGGTAATCAGCATCATGAAAACCAGCTGCTTGATTAATCAGCCAGCAGGCAGACTCAAAACTAAAAAGAAGGAAGGCAAGAAGAAGATCGATTGGTGAATTGTTCATTGTTTTTTAAGTTGTGCGGGTGTGTCCCGCTTGTCTGTATTGTTGCACAGTACAGGCAGTTGACAACGTCTAGATTGTTAAAGAAACATTAAGTCGTCACAGCCGTGTGATTTGGTAGTCAAACCGTTCGCACAGCCTCACAACTTCAGCAGCGCCTATCGGTTTACGACAGATAGGGAGCCCTTGCTCCCAGCCAGTGACGCACCAACCTGTAGGGGAATCTTCCGAACGTTCGGCGCTCACACGCTGGCCAGTGAAACGGATGGAAAGAATGTTGTTAAGTCGCATAATTCAGTAACCGTTAGCGTCAGTGATTGCATCCTGTTCGGTCTTAAAAGGTCCGCTAGGATTGCCGTCTGGCATACATCCTGGAAAGCAAGCGTGCCAATACCAACCTGAAGGAGCTACTTCCTCTCCGATGATATTGTGCTGTTCGACAGTCCAGAATACTTCAAACGACCCGTAAGTTTCGCCGGTTTCGTTCGTGAATTGATAATAAGTCATAACTTAAACATGTTGAGTTTAGATTTAAAAGATTAGCAATAGCAAGGTCCAACTGGGGTCAGCACTACAGGAAATGGGACATCCTGCAACCGTGCCAGCCATGTCTTACGGGTATCGCACCAAACAGGTTCCTTGCTCGCCAGGGCATCCCGAACCTGGCCAGTGGGCCAAGAACTGTAACCTTGAGAGAATCGATCATTCCAGCTAACAAGGTCAGGATGATCAGCATCGGCATCGATTGACATCGGCGATGCGTGCCATCCGCAGACCCAATCTAGGAAACCAGAATCCGCAATCGAGTCAACACGAAATACGCTGAAGTTGCCATAGTTGCCGCGGACATCACCGCCTAAGTGTTTTTCAACGGTTACAAAAATGTCATTCTGCCAGCACCAATCGGAACAGTCTTCAGGCACATAAACGGTAAAGACGAAGTTTGCCGTAAAATTGTTTTCTGAGTTGTACGTATTGTCTCGTAACTCGGCGCGATACTGCTGGCACGTCTGGCGTGCGAACCAGCTCAACAGCGCGGGCTCTTCCTCGCTGACCCAATTGCTGGCGTCAATGTAGGCAGGCAACGCTAAGGGCTCGCCCAGGCTATTCAGGATATGTAGATCAGTGTCTAGTTCGGGGCAGTCCCAACATGTGGGGTCTGCTTTAACGGCTTCGATGGGGTTAGGCACGGGTGACCTTGGTGTGGTTCCCGTTAATCGTCCCACACAATAGAAGAAACCGCAACCCCCCCAACCCGAAACGCACCAACATCCACCAATCGTCTTGTTTTTCTCGTCTTTCCTGTTATTGTATTAGGGCAGTTAATCGCCACATCATGGCAACTCACCTTGAAATCGAGCAGCGCCAATCAGTCATTCGTGGATGGCTGGAATCAGGAATTACTCACAGCAGTGCGGCTACCATGGCATCAGTCCGATTTCATATCAGCCGATCCGTAAGTTATGACGCTATACGTCAAGCCCAGCAAACAATAGATTCCAGTGACGACGGACCAGCAGAATCCGAACAAGACTTGGAACCGCTTTCGATTCTCGGTACGTTGCAGCACCACTTCAACATCGCGGCCGCAAGTGGCGACGTGCCAGCCATGGCGAAGTTGGTTCAATCCATGGATAAGGCCCGTTCATGGCGCGGCTTGAGGCAAGAGAAAGTTTCACCGCTGCAATCGCCTCACGCTTGAAACCATTTTAATTAACACCACCAACCGCAAGACAATGACAACGCCAAACGAAACAATTTCACGTAAGGATTTACTAGCTGAAATCGACAAACGCTTTCTACATGCAGTGGGAACAGCTCCCCTAACAGCAGACTACAAGAAAGCGTTACAACTGCTTGAAATACGTAAAAACATTCCAATAGATAGCGACGTTATCAAATAGCTTGTGTTAAATGGGCCAGCGCCTAGGTTAGGCGCTGGCTTTATTTTGCTAATTCGTGGGGCCTAGTTTCTATCATTGGGCAAAAACAAAAATAAAGGCCCCGTTTTTTGACGGTTTTTTGATAATGGTTATCATTTTCATTTTTTACTGAGAATGATTATCATTATCACTTTTGTGCTATTAAATGAGAATGATTATCATTATCACTTTTGTGCTATTAAATGAGAATGATTATCATTATCACTTTTGTGCTATTAAATGAGAATGATAACCATTATCACTTTTGCTAGGTCTTGATAATGGTTCTCATTATCGTTTTGGCTACCTGTTGCTGTTGAGAAGCATTTGCAATAAGCAAGACCACAGCGATTTGTCGAGGGCCGCTAGGTCCGAAACCACGTTCCAGCCGAAACCACGTTCCAGCCGAAACCACGTTCCAGCCGAAACCACGTTCCAGTTGCTGGCGTGCGTGTCCATAGCTACCCTTGTATGCAAAAGCCAGCCGGTCATTTTTGCATGTCAGCCGGTCATTTTTTTGCGTGCCCACGTCTAGTGCTGCTCACCATGGGCGATGGACGTTCCATCCTGCAATATTTCGTAATGTCCACATCGGTGCATCATGCGACGCGCTGTGCGCTGGCGGCATGTGGAAGCACGTTCCAGCTGCTTGAATGGCAAATCCGGCCATGGCCGCTTGAATGCGATGACCTCGGTAAAGGCGAATTTTTAGCGTCTTGCTATTCCTAGTGAATGCAAAATTAGGACTTGCGGCGCTATGAATGGCATTCGGGCTGTTCTGCTACGAGCGAAGCGAAGTAGCGTTCCACGCGATCTTTGAATCGCGTTTCAGCGCCGATCAGTTCCAGTGCGGAAAGCTCGCGGACTTGTGGTGCTCCGGTACGGCGTGCCACCACGATTAACGCTCCAGCTGCTTGAATGCCGGTATTTTCACGTAGCCCCAGCGAGTATGCGCCGCATTGGTCTATGTAGTTTTGTAACATGTCCTCGTTTCTTTCGCGGACGCTGGTCTTCCAGTCCACTACATAAAGTCCTTTACGGTCCTTTACCTCCAGCAGGGCGTCTGCCGTTCCAGCAAAACCAAGCGGATGCCGGACGCTGAACTCAATCGCATGAATGGCCGCCAGGTTGGATTCGATCCACCCTCGTAGGCCGCGTGCATAGCCTGATGCGCTCCAGGCAACCCTAGGGGCGCTTTGAATGGCTTTGTCGAGTGCCCAGCTGGTGATGGCTGGTGGACAACGTTCCAGGCCCTCCTTGTTGTCTTTTAGGCTTTTTCTTTTTGTGGCGGTTTGAATGGCAAGTTTTCTGGTGACTCGTAGTAGACGTTCCGCGTGATCATGGGCAAGCGTTCCACGCCGTGCAGCCATGTCTCGGTCCTCACTAGCAGTCGGTCTAGATAGCCACCGTTCCAGGGCTTGTTGTTGCCATTCGGGTGCAGTTTCTTTGAGGATATGCGTAACGCTGTGAAAAACGCTGCCAGCGTCATCCCGATACACGCGGAAAGGACCAGAATCATCACGTACCAGGGTATTTCTACCTAGGTTATTCAGTCTTTCCTGTGTTTCGCTAGCCATGCGTTTATAAGCTGATTTTCCTTCGGGACTATTAAGTGGTATGAACTAACCCAGCCGACCTTATCGCCGACCGTGATACGTACCATCGAGTCGGGTTCGGTGTCAATTTGTGTTTCCGGCACCTTGCTTGAGTCCGGTGAACAATCTGTGGTATGGGTGCTTGGGGTCGTCTCGGCCATCGTCCATGTACATACGTTCCAGCCTATTCTGCTGTTCTCGTTGTTCTTGTACTTGTTCCCTAGTGGTCATAAAATACTCTTTCCCATATCTACTATAGCTACTAAAAAGCCCCGTGCCATAAGAACACGGGACTTGTTAGGTGCTAGGCAGCTTCCTTGAATGGATTACCACCAGCAATCAGCCTGGTGATGTCAAAACCAGCCTTTAATGCTGCGTCCCATGCCTTATCCATCACTGCTTGGCTGGTCTTACGGGGTACAGGCCGTAGCGTGTATTCCGTGTTTAGTCCTGAGCCCTCTTTGACAAGAACAAAGTCCCATTCCATCAGGTTTTCGTAGTCTTCCATTTGGGAAAGGCTGTCAAACTCCTTAATAATTGACTTCTGGGTGATGCTCAGAACCTGAATAGTTCTTGATTCGTGGTTGTAGCAGGGCACAGCAATTGCGAACTTCACTGCTTCCGGTCCAGTGCCTTCCCGGTTCATCCGGCGTGAATAGCCTGGTCCCATTTCCTGCTCAACATCAGCAGGTGATGGATCGTCAAGAAAACGGAATGGTCTCACAGTCATGTCTGAAGCTTCGCCCCAGCACTCATAAAATTCCAGTGGCTCTTCGGCGAGTAGCGCAAAACGAACCTGGCTGCCTGCAGCGATCTTGCTGGGATTCAAATAACCGCCTGCGCCGCCTGCAACGGCCTCTTTGTTCTTCAGGAAACTCATTTTGTGGCTTTAGCTGTGGGCTACAACTGCCCGGTGCTTGGCAATAGTAGCACACTGACGAGGGTGGACAGGTCCGCTACAATGAAAAGCGCCCCAGAGTTGGTCAGACTCTAGGGCGCATGTCCATGCAACCCTGTAGGAGTTTAGCAAATGAATCTGCTGTCGTTTGTTCGGTCTTTGCCGAACCAGTGGGCAACAGCGCCGATCTACAAAAAAGGCGTTCCAATGGCAAAAGGCGGTGAAGCCTGCGGCAAGAATCCGCTTGGTAGGGCGCACCACGACAAGCTGTCGCCCGAAGCCACGGCGATGGTCATTGAACGTGAGCCCGAAAAGTTCCAGGCTGTTGGTGTCTTCACCGGACCACGCTCTGGAGGGCTGGTCATCCTTGATGTGGACGCCAATCTCGGCGCTGTTGAGGCCAAGTGGGGCAAGGATTTAACTAACGCTCCACGCATTACGTCGCCTAAGAAAGCGGCTGCAAAGTTTCTGTTCACCGTTCCGCAGGAACTTTGGACGGAAGTTTCAGACATAAGCCTCGCTGCTAGCGGTGAAGGCTGGGAAGTTCTGTGGGGCCGTCAAGGGCTTCTAAACGGTGCCTACCCCGCTGGTGGTACATACACGCTTGAAGGTGACCTAAACGCCATTCCAGAGGCTCCTGGGTGGCTTGTAGAGCACATGAAGCAGTCGTTCAAGGCCAAGAACGACAAAAAGGTCACTAAATCAGCCCGTGATGGCCGCTGGTCAATGCGTTCCACCGAAGAACGGATCGCCATTGCTCAGTCCTGTCTGTCGGTTATCCAGCCACAAGGCCGGGGCTCTGAACAGCTTTGGTGGCAGATCGGAGCCATGCTCCAGTCCGACCTGCCTGGTGACGAAGGTCTCAACCTGTGGCGTGAATGGTCGCTCCAGGATTCTGAATACGAAGATGACTGGGCTGATGGCAAAGACCCCTGCCAAAGCCGCTGGGAAAATGGCTTCAAGGTTAACGGTGGTCTGGGCTTTGGAAGCCTTATCCGGCTGGCCGATCATTACGACCCAGAACGGGCACGTTTCACTCGTGATGGCTGCGGTGCAATTGTTGATGAAGTTGAAGCCAAGCCGGTTTTATATCAGCGTGTTTCGCTGTCCTTTGAGGAAGTAATTCAAAAGGCTCGTTCCTATCTGGAGCTGGATAACCCCGCTGAAGCGAACTTCAAGCTGAATAGCTTGGCTCTTGATGCTGGTTATCGGGACCAGTTTGCACTTGAAAAGCTGATTGTTGATCAGATCCAATTTGAAGGCGCTAAGGGGCTTATGGATATGACTGCACTCCAAGCTTTAGAGGGCCAGCGTGACTACCTGATCCCTGATGTGCTTCCACATCCTTCGGTTGTCCTGATCTATGGCGCTGGTGGTGATGGCAAGTCCATGTCTGCCTGGACCCTGGCAAAGCACATCGCTACTGGAGCACCCTTTGTGGTCCGTGGGAAGCACGTTCCAGTCCGGCGTGGCCCTGTGCTGATTCTGAATGGTGACCAGCCACTCATCCAGCTCAAAGAGCAGCTGGAAGAAGTTGATTACCCCATGGACTCCCACACCATGCTGCTCACGGACTGGTCGCTCCAGCGTTATGCCCAGTTCATCAAGCTGATGGACACGGTCCAGCCCAAGCTTGTTGTTATTGACTCGCTAATTGGTTGCTCTGGTGGTAGAGCATTTGATGAAAACAAGTCTGATTTTGCGACGCCGTTGTATTGGCTGACCAGGAATAACGGGGTGCTGTTTCCAGCAACAACCATCCTGATCATTCACCACGCCAACAAGCAGGGTGGATTCCGTGGCACCTCTGCCATTCGGGATGCTGTCGATGAAACATGGTCACTTCGTAAGCCCAGCAAGGAGGAACTGCAACAGGATTCCGCTCCAGCGCACAGCCGGATCATCACGATTGAGAAGTCCCGGTCCGGTAGAGCTGGTACGGCGCTCATCATGCGCCAGGAGGACGACCTGAGCTTCTCCGTGGCTGATTTCACCCCAGAGGTCGATAAAAACAACACATCGCCCTCCAGCGTCACTGACAAGGTGCTCCAGAGGCTTCGTATTGGACACCCCCGTGCCTTTTCCAATACAGACCTCGATTCCGATCCAGTAGTGGGTGGAAAAACGGCGGCTATCCAGAAGTCGCTCCAACGGTTGGTAAAGCGTGGGCTTATTTCTGAGATTCCTGGAACTGGTAGGTATGGAAAAAAGACGTACCAGGCTGTCCTCGCGTATGGGGTGCCTCCGTATAGGTGTCCATCTAAAGAGAACCCTTCCACTGGAAAGGATGTCAGGGTGGACAGCACCCCAGAAGTAGAAGAAGTGTCCAGCCTGGAACTAGGTGTGGATGCCGAGGCAGGACACATTGCAGCTGATATAGGGGGCTGTCCAGCCTCAGAACCCAGTGGTGGTGCGGGTTCTGCCCAGACTGGACGCTCAGGGCAATATCCCCGCGCAAGGCAGATGGACCGTACCGAGGAAGAATCAGACGCTCTGATGAACACAGCCTGGAATAAGTGGTCCGACTGACACAGGCTTGTCTGTGTAGTATGTGAGGGCCTTACCAGCCTTCACATGCTGTCGCAAGAAACTGAGCTTAACTTTAAGGTGGGCAGGTACGCTGATAGCCTGCCTGTTGAAGTTTGTGTAACTTTTGCCGCTGCTGATAGTAATAAGCGCCCGTATATTGAAGGTACAATTACCAGTCCTTCAGCTCAAATCTATGATCGCTTAAATAACCCTGCTACAAGTATGCGGTGTTACTGCCATAGCGATATGCCCCTGCAGCAGCAACAGGAAACTATTGCCAGTATTGAGCCTGGCACTACGATCAAGGTACTTGCACAGCAACCGTCTACAAAGTACGACAACAAAGCGTTTGGTACGCTCATTAGTTCTCTTCATACTTTTAAATCCGAAAATAAAAAATTGCAGTTACTTACGACCGGACCAGCGCAAAAACAAACCTTTACCGTGAGTAACATGCCTGCGGATTTGGTGGAGCGTATGGATGCAAAGTTGAATGCTATAGATGTAAAGAGGACGTACTTTTTGAAGAAATTAATAAATAAATTCTTGGTAGGTGACTTTGACGAGGACTTCGTGTAGGATTCTGATGGTCCACTACTCTAGTAAACCTACCTACACTCATGCCTACTTTTGATCTGCCCGAAAACGTCCTTGCAGCTTCTGAAAACGTCCTATTAAGGGATCTTTTAGAATCACCTGTTTTTTCCTACTGGATGGTTAGCTCTCTAAGCAATGGAGTTCAGGCGGCCCACAAATCTACCGAACAGGTCAGTGAAGACGAAGAGTTTTTTGTTTTTAAGGTGCAAAAGCTTCTTGCAGCTATTCCGTTTGAAACAAGACGGGCCTGTTTTAAACAAACTGCAGAGCAGGTTGTAGCTAGTAAAAACGCACGTTATGCTGCTAACCGCGAACGTTTAGCGGGCGTCAGAGTCATCGGGTAAATCGGGTAGCCAGCCCTTTTTGATCAGACCTTCCACCGTTTCTTGCTGTGTTAGGTAGAGGCGGAAAAACTTGCAGGCCAGCTCTTGCAGTTTTTTCGTATCTTCACAGCTGGAAATTTGACGGGCATACCGCTCGTAAACAAATTCGCGATTCGGGTCCATTGTACAAATGCTCACTACTACATTATGCTTACTGATTGGCGTCTGCTACTACATTATGCTTACTGATTGGCTTCTGAGCCAGACTGATGTCAGGTGCTGCGGTCCAATGCGAGAATGGGCCACCATCACGTATTACGAGCTAAAAAAACCGACGCCTTATTTAGCAATTGTTCGTTACACAGCGTATGGAACGGACCTGCTGCCGTTCGGTCTTTGTGAAGATTTGTATCACGACACCCCTGATGACTTTTGCCGCTTGGAACGCGACATAGAGATTGCGCTTAATTCTGGTATTGATGCCAGCGTCCTGAGCACCTATGCGCATGAGTTCTTTCCCAGCATTACGGCGCATCTGACATAGTGTGCTAATGTAAGCAAGTCGTTCGGAGCCCCACCATGGCCCACGCTCAATTAATCAGCTACAGCTACACCAGAGGATCAGATCTTCTGCATGTCCAGGCCACTGTTGATGATGCTGTTCAGGTCTTACCTGCAACTCACTTAGATCCACCTGAGTTTGACTCCGCACACTGTCAAGCAGTCATTGTCTGGGACGAGCCCCTAGACCATACAAATGCACCAACACGAGAACAGGTGCTACGCATGTTGCCCTGGATTACTGATTGGTGCGTTATTCCCCCGATTGAATTTGATGACTGATTCTGTTAATTTTCCAGCGCACTACCAAAGCACTAACGGTGTGGAGTGTATTGAAGCGATCAAGGCCGCAATGACAACCGAAGAGTTTTTTGGTTATCTGCGCGGCAATTGCATCAAATACATCTGGAGGTATCGCCAAAAAAATAGCTCTGATCCTAGTGAAGACCTTCGCAAAGCCAGGTGGTACTTATGCCGCTTGATTTTGGAATTTGAAACCAGTCCTTATGACGACTCTCTTGCATGAACTGCCCCCACTGCAACCGCAAACCACAGCGCGGCGATCAGTGGGTCACTCAAACCAAGCCTCGGTTTGAAACAAGCATTGTAAGATGCCGCAAGTGCCCAGGCTGTGGCCACAAGTGGTTCACAGCTGAGGTTCCAATTGTTTGCGACATGCAGTCCGCTGATCGCATCACAGACTTAGAAACCACCGTAAAAAGTCTTCTCAAAGCTTCTTACGAAACTTTCCCTCTTTAATCATGTCTACACACCCATTCGATACAAGCAGCTTTGCAAGCGTAAAACTCAAGAACGTTCCAAGCTACTTACAAAGTGAGGCCGCCGATTACAACCTTCGGGTTGCGGCTTGGTTTGATAACTATGCTGTGAACGCTGCTCAGTTTGATGCTGCTATGGCTGATCAAGACAAGCGTTGGAAAATGCGTACCGCAGAAGGCTGGGAAGCTGATGAAGGCGGCTGGTACACACCCACTGGCATCAGTGAACACGACTGGGAACACGACTACGGAAATCCTTTTCCTGAAGAACCTGTCTGGGAAAATTACAAGGCGTTAAAGCGTTTTACAGCTGGCTGGCGTATTGATGACACCGGCTGGTATAGTCCCGAAGGCCAGCACGAGTCCGAATGGACAGGCCCACTTCCTGAATACACACTTCTTTGAAGACCACCCATGTCTGACTACAACTTGTTTTTTGGTGTCGAGCACCTGCACAGGATCTCGACATCAATTTCTATCGCCTTCGATACTGAAACGCTCCAGCTACAGCCTGAAATAGGCAAACTGCGCTTAATCCAGCTGGGCTGCGAAGTTAGCAAAACCATTGTCATCATTGACTGTTTTGAACTAGATACGGATGGCTGGCAAAAGCTTCGCCTGTTCTTCACCAATGGTGAGCGTTACTGGTTAGCTCACAACGCGGTGTTTGACCTTGGCTGGCTTCAAGAGCATGGCATCTATGTGCGTGGCCGAATTGGCTGCACCATGCTTGCCAGTAAGCTCCACCACAATGGAACGCCCAACCTCAGGCACGGACTAGCCCATGTCGCCAAGCGTGTCCTCAAAATTGAACTGGACAAGGAACAGCAACGGTCTGATTGGAGCGTTCCAGTCTTAAGTGGAGAACAGTTGGTCTATGCCGCTAAAGATGTTGAGGTGCTGCTGCAGCTTGATTACCCACTTACAGCGGCGCTACAGAATGCAAGGCTTTCCGAAGCTTATACATTAGAGTGCAGAGCACTTCCCGCTATGGCCCAGATGTGGCGTACCGGGCTTCCTTGGAACCGTTCCGGTCTTGAGCAGCTTTGTAATGATTACCAACACGACATTCATGCGCTCGGTAGAGACTTTTTACGGGAACTTGATAATGCGCTTCCGGCGAAACACAAACTCCCAAGAGAAGCAGCAAATACTCAAAGACTTTCAAAACTTCGAGACCTTGTCACGCAAATGGGGCACGAAGACTCAGACTACGAAAAGTGGTATGCGGAAATTGAACAAATTGAAACCGCGCCGCAAACGTTTAACCTCAGGTCAAAAGCTACGGGTGATGCTCGTCGTGGGACCAAGCTAGAAGCAGGCTTCAACTTAAGCAGCCCTAAGCAATTGTTAGAAAAATTCACAGCACTTCTGGGGACAGTGCCAAAGGACAATAAAACGGGTAAGCCTAGTGCTAGTAGGGCAGCCCTTCAGGATTACGCTGCGGACCACCATGTCATACAGACTTATTTGGCATGGAAAAAAAGTGAAAAGCGTCGTCAAATGGCTGAAGGGATCCTTGAAAAGATGGACCCGGATGGCTTTGTACGTGCCAGCTACCTCCAGCTTGGATCGGAAACAGGCCGTATGTCGTGCATCAAACCCAATAACCAGCAAATTCCCCGTGATACAGAGTTTCGGCAATGTGTTGAGGCTCCTGATGGTTGGCTGCTTGTGGATGCTGATTTTGGTCAGATGGAACTTCGACTCGCTGCAGCAGTGGCGCAAGATGAAAAGATGACCAAGGCGTTCCAGGCTGGTGAAGATCTACATACGGTTACCGCTGAGGCAATTGGTTGTTCTCGCCAGATCGCAAAAAGTGCCAATTTTGGCTTGCTGTATGGGTCGGGTGCTAAAGGTTTGCGGAATTACGCTGCTAGCTCTGGTGTCACCATGACTGTGGAGGCAGCTGCAACAATTCGTAACCAATGGTTGAGCACTTATGCGGGTGTGAAACAGTGGCAAAATCAGAATGCCGCAGACGCATCAAAAACAGCAAGTAATCGGTGGGCCGAAATTCGTATTCCCGGCTCTGATATGCGGCGCTTTCTGCCAGGTGACATGAACCGCCTTACGGTCAGGTGCAACACTCCAATCCAAGGAGCTGGTGCGGCCATCCTTAAATGCGCCTTAGGCAACCTTTGGCCAAAGGTTATGGACGCGGGTGAACAGGAAGTAAAAATTGCAGCTTGTATCCACGATGAAATTCTCTTATTAGTTCGTGAAGATAAGGCACAGCAGTGGGCGGACCAGCTAAAACAAGTAATGGAAAGCGCCGAAGCTAGGTGGTTGGGAGACATTCCGCCTCTAGCTGAACCTTCTATAGGGAAGCGTTGGTCCGAGATTCATTAATAAGTAGCGCAGCATGGTCAGCATCTATCGCACGGTCAACGGGTGGTCCTTCCGTACCCCTCAGGAAACGGGTTCTTACTGTAGTCTTTCGGAAGTGATGGATGCTGCCTATGCAACCGCAGACAGGGCGGCAGATAATCATGAAGTTCCTGCAGTACGAGATAGCGCGTGCCACCACTGCAGATCTGCTCCGCGCAGCTAATTTTCTTGAAGGTGCTAGGGAAGTAAGGCGGGGCTGTCGTAAACAGCGCACAAAAGCTCGTAAGGATCAGCAGACTGGCTGGCGCAAACATGTTGATGGCTCCATTCTTTGGTAGCACAATGCTAGACTAAAATCTACTGGGCTACTACTTGATGGCAATTCGGCACGGAAATAAAACGTATATGCAGATTCTTCTTGATCCGCACAGGGCAAAATTGCTGCTTGACCTAGCTGAACAGACTAGCACACGTCCCACCGCTTGGATTCGCAACGCAGTTTACAGGGCATTGGAACGGGAATACCCTGCCGCAATTTACAACGAGGCAGTTGCTAAGGATGAAGCTGCTTGGCGGGCTTCTGTTCGTAAACGTGTGGAAGGCCGTATTAAGTCACGTAAAGCTCCTGAAGATTCCGAGTAAAAGGCTTTGTACTGTGCTACTCTTCCTGGGTCTACTACTTGCCGACTATTGACAAAAAGTAATCACAAGATCAGCGACAAAAAACTCAAAGACATGGCTAAACAAATAGCCAAAGCCATTAAAGCAATGCGCCCTACACAGGAGAACTCATGACACGTTACGCACTAGCCTGCTCTACTCCTAATGGAATGCGGTATTTAGCAGCTGCTTATGATAACTCAAAAAGTGGCGTCGTTTACACACTTATGCGTACTGATGCTTGCTCCTATGTCACTATTGAAAAAGCCAGCCAAGTGGCACGTAGCCTTAAAGACAGCATGGACTGCATACCAAGTATTGTGGAGGTTTCTTACTGATGGAAGGTTTTAGTCAATACCTGAAAGACATTGTCCGGTATCCGCTCTTAAATAAAGAGCAAGAAATACTGCTGGCACGGCAGGTACAAGTTTGGGTTACATCTGAACACCCTTCCGTAAGAGAAATTAAGATGGGCAAGCGGGCCTATCAAAAGCTCATCAACTGCAACCTAAGGCTTGTCGTATCTATTGCAAAACGTTACACATTACGTTCTAGGCGCACAGAAATGTTTGACATTGTGCAAGAAGGAAACATTGGACTTGCTCATGGCATTAAAAAATTTGACCCGGAACGTGGGTATGCCTTATCTACTTACGTTTATTGGTGGATCAGGCAGTCCATCAGCCGTTATTTGAGTTACCACGACCGGATGATTCGCATTCCGTCCCATGCGGGGGAAATACTGCTCAAATTGCGGCAGTGGGCACCTCAATTCGAGCTAGCGCATGGCAGACGCCCCACGCTAGAAGAAAGCGCAGAGTATTGTGCTACAACCCCTAAACGGTTGCGAGAGTACCTGGAACGTAGTGAGGATTGCCTTAGCTTGGATAAAACTAGAACCGGGATGGATTCTCAAGAGCATGCTCTGGTTGAGATTATTACTAATGGTGAGCATCCCATGGAAAAGCTTGACAACCTTTTCTGTAGTGATACAGTAAACAGGCTGCTGATGTCTTTGGATTCTGTGGATCGCACCATCGTTGAACGTGTTTTTGCTTTTGATGGTGGTGAAGCTCAAACCTACATAAAAATCTCAAAAGATTTAAACATGTCCAGAGAACGTGTAAGGCAAAGATACCATAGAGCCTTAAAAAAACTTCATGTGCTGGCAAAGCTTGGTACTTGCGGGCCTTTATAGTGAATTGCTCTAACTGCGGTGCCTCAGGTAGAGGGGTCGTAAAAACCATCAGCACTCGTAACTCGCACGAAGTGGCGAAGACACGGGTTTGGAAATGTACGGTGTGCTCCACGCTTTCATATTCAGTAGAAATTCCAGTGGATGAAAACCACATCTACTGTCAAATTCACTACCACGCTAAAAAAAGTGTGGTGAAACGTTTGATCTCTGCGCTTTATTCATGAGCAATGTTGAATTAGTTTGGGTAACTCCAAACGCTGAAAAGCTGATCGTGCGTATGGCACGTGTTAGTAATCCGTCCAATGAAGACAACTGGGAAACTGGACCAGGGCTTCTTAGATACCTTGTTAAACACAAGCATTGGTCACCCTTTGAGATGGTCAATATGTGCGTTCAAATCGATACCGAACGTGACATTGCTGCACAGATTTTGCGGCATCGGTCCTTTTCGTTCCAAGAATATTCCACCCGCTACAGCAAGACCGCACCAGCTGAAGTACCGTATTTCCGGCGGCAAGACACTACAAATCGACAGAACAGCGTTAATGACCTGCATCCAAAGCATCAGGAAGAATACCAAGCAGGTGCTGGTCGCGTTATTGCTGATGCCTTTCTGTTTTATGACTCCCTACTGGAACGGGGCGTTGCCAAGGAGACGGCTAGACGCATCTTGCCGCTCTGTACTCCTACCACCCTTTACATGCAAGGGACACTAAGGTCTTGGGTGCATTACATCAAGTTGCGGGCTCATGACGATACACAACTGGAACACCGGCAAATTGCGTTCCAATGTGCAGCTGTGTTTAAGGAGTGCTTTCCAACGGTGTACCAGGCTGTTTTTCCTACACTGAACCTATGAAAGTTATTTTTTTAAACTGGCTTGAGCGGGCGGCTCTTTATGTCTTGGTGCGTAGTCCACGCATTGGGATGCTTGCCGTTAAAGAAATGGATGGGTCGCTGCTTTTTATCGCTAACGATCCTCTTGATGGAATGCCCATCGGCGATAGTAATCCTGTGACAAACCAGTTAGAACGCATATATCGCAACTCGTCTAACGAACCAGAGTGGGGTCAAGATTCGGGTGTTACCTGAACAATGGTTTACTGCTCCGTCCATTCAGAAATGCGGGCTTCGCGGGCTTCGTTCCAGTAGTCACGTTCTCTGTACCATTCCTGCCAGTCATGGCCTGATTTGTGGCTATTGCAGGAAAAGCAACAGCCCACTAAATTGCGTTGTTCTGTTATTCCGCCTTTCCACTTTGGGACTACATGATCCAACGTTGCGTTCTTGCCTAGCGGTTCAGCGCAGTAGGCGCAGCAGTAGTTCCATTGCTGCAAAATATGGTCCCGAAAGCGCACCTTGGCTTTTTTACGGGATACCAGCTCGGACCCGTCAATCTGGTGGTCCACTACCACTGCTCAATAGACCGCAACAACCTATTTGACTTGCAGCTATCTATATGGTAACGCCGAGAAAATTACGGTGTTGACCAGATTCGGCCTTCTTCTATACGACGACGGCGTAGTCCTTCCTCAAAATGCGATCCAGGGTTTCTGTAAAGTAATAAAGCATCGGGTACTTTGCTCCATTCGTGGTTCTTTAATATCCTGCTAATTGTGCTAAACCCTGGCAGGCCGTAGAAGTACGCTCCAAGGTTAAATGCAAAACTTATGACCGCTGATTTTTGGTTGGAACTCATGTCTTTCCAAAACGGTATATCGTTTTCAAGAATTTCTGCGGTTCGCTCTATTTCTAAGCTCAACATTTCTTCTGCCCTTTGCTGGCTAATTCTTTCGCCAAGCCTTACGCTTTGGCCTTCGGGATACCGGGTATTTCCGTAGCCAATCGTTGGTACGCCAGCAGGACATAAGTATGCAGTTAAATGACAGCCTTCAAATTCTTTGATAAGCTCCACTGCCGCGCCGTAATTTTTGTCGTTTACAGCTGAAATCCATGTCCCGTACCAGGGCTGGTCACGGTTAAGGATGTCTGGCTGCATACTTAAAATTGCGGCTTCAAGCTCTACTAGCGCAGCACTTTGATGCGGCAGTTTCCGGTAGTAACGGAATAGGTCATTTAGGTGAACCGGAGTGTTTGGACTCATGCCGTAGTGCGCGAAGGTGCAGGGTCAGCCTTTTTTTGGCTTTAATGATCGCAAGACTGAAAATAGCAACTGAACAACAGAATTGGATTTGAGCTTTGGCGACAGAGCGATCAGCTCACTTGCTGATGCTATTACGATCCAGAAGGCTGGGTGCGAAAAAATTTCTTCTACGTTCACGAGACCTTTAACCCAACTGTTTAGATTCTAGGGGTGGAGCTTTCTAATGCTGTAATCCGGTTGCCATGGTCATTAAGGCGTTCGTAAATCTCCCTGCGATCCGCTGAGGCTTGAACTTTCTCAACCTTCATATCTTGATGTAAATCTTCAAGCTTTGTTGCAATCGATTCCACCCCAGCGCTTAGTCTAATGACTGCCTCTCTTGACTCGCTGGTGCGTCTATTGAAACCACTTAGGCCCATGCCAGCCATGCCAATGGCCGCGCCTAGGATTGCTGCGACGATTTCGATCAAGGCTCTGCAACCGCTTCAAGATCATGTTAGCGGGTCTGGTTTACCTGCAACAATCGCGCACGCTCTTCGATAAAACATGCAGTCGGTCTTGCCAGCCTTTTCAAGTGCTGCCTTGATTTTGGCCCAATTTTTTAGCTCTGATTCCGTCATTCCCTTACCGATCCAATAATATTGTCACCTGATTGAGTGATGATTTGATCCTCGCCTTGGGTTATTAAAAACTTGTCCACTAAAGTAGTAGACGCAGCATTGCTTGAAATGCTTTGGCGCAATCCAGCATTTAAACCTAGATTAAGGCTATCCCTTAAAGAAACTGGCATTTATTAAAGTGCTCCAACGACTGTTGCAACAGTAGGCGTTCCACCGTTAATGCTTACTAAACGCAGCCGTACATACTCAACAGGCGTTCCAGTTAAAGAATATCCGGTTGTTGAATTTGTAGTAATTGTTGTATCTGTACCTTCATCATCTAAATTAAAATAGTTAGTATCGTCAAGTGACGCCTCAAATCTGACAACAACATCTGTTGAAACGCCGGTCGTTGTAACCTGAAAGGTAATTTCACTGGCGTTGACCTTAACTGACGCCGTAACGCTAGCTGATGTCAGGCTGTCTAAAGCGGCTGTCGTAAAAGGGTAAAGCGCCATGGTGAATCATTACAGTTAGTTCATTTTACGAGCTAACTGCCGTTTACGCTTCCTCTCAAGCCGCCGCAAAAAACGACGGCTGGCTCGGCGCTCCTTTCTAAGCCGTCGAATTATTTTTTTGCTGGTTCAGCCTCAGCTTTAGGAGTTTCCTCTG
>Ga0209535_1000746_pt1 | contig 22769 bp, 23 predicted proteins | sample LinPmetageLP28_FD_184041 | JGI IMG/M metagenome (GOLD analysis project Ga0209535, IMG submission 184041) | Marine viral communities from the Pacific Ocean - LP-28 (SPAdes) (version 2) | ecosystem: Environmental > Aquatic > Marine > Oceanic | place: Pacific Ocean | collected 2009-08-22
TAATGATTCTTTGACAGGATTAGAGTTAGAAAATACTAAATACTAAATAAAACTAAAATAATTATTTCTAGGATAGTTTATGTCATACTTAGGTAAAACACCAGCTGCTGCACCTCTTACTTCAAATGCAATCCCAGATGGATTAATAACAGTAAATAAATTAAGTTCAAATTGTGTAACATCAGCTAAAATTGTTGCTGATGCAGTTACTCTTACAAAGATAGCTAATGCATCTATCACTGCTCCTAAAATAGCAAACGCTAATGTATTAACAAGTGAAATTCAAAATGATGCAGTTCGTTCTTCTAAAATAGCTCCATTGGAACATTTATTTGAGGATGCTTCAACAACTGCTTCAGCATTTGGTGCTAATCTTAATATAGATATTTTAGACAATTCCGTTGTTTATAGTACTGCTGCAGCAACAGAAAATATATCTGTTAATCTAAGAGGTGATGGAAGTACTACTCTTAATAATAGTATGAAAACAGGAAACACTCTTACTGCTGCTGTCTTGGTTACTAATACAACTAATCCTTTTTTCATAAGCAATACACAAGTAGATGGAGTATTAGTTGTTCCAAAAGTTCAAGGTGGTTCACAACTTACTGCAGGTAATGCAGATTCAACTGACATTTATACATTAACGGTTGTTAAGACTGGTTCTGGTGCATTTACAATGTTTTTATCTCAATCTCAATTCGCTTAATATAATATGCCTATTTTAACTTCTTTAGCCTTAGGTGCTGCACGTGGATTTGGTTTCGGTATTGGTGGTGCAGGATTATTAGATGTTGTTACTACTTTTACATCTGGAAGATCATTTAGAATTCCTTCTGATGTTGAGGAAATAGAATATTTAATTATTGCAGGGGGTGGTTCGGGTGGTGGTGATATGGGTGGTGGCGGAGGAGCAGGCGGATATAGAATTGGTGCTGGATTAGCTGTAGTAGCTGGTTCTGATATGACATTTACAATTGGTGGTGGCGCAGCTCCAAATGCTTCAGGTCCATCAGCTCCAGCTGGTAATCAAGGAACAGACACTTCTTTAGCAGGACCTTCACCATTTGCAACTCTTACTTCTGATGGAGGTGGCGCAGGTGGATCAAATCAAGGCGCAGCAGGAGATGGAGGTTCAGGTGGTGGATCTGGTGGAAAAGGAGCTCCTTCAACGGGCGCTGTTGGTTCTGCTACAGCTATTACTCCTGTTACAGGCGAAACAACTCCTACTGTAGTTCAATCAAATAAATCTGGTTTTGATGGTGGTCTTGGTTCGGGTGTTAACTATGCCGGAGGTGGCGGTGGGGGATCGGCTGAAGTTGGTTCAGCAGGATCAGGTACAACTGGAGGAGATGGAGGAGATGGACAAGCATCAACAATAGTAGGAGGAAGTCAAAAATTAGCTGCTGGTGGGGGAGCAGGTGGTTCTGGAACTGCTGGTAGTGGTGGTGCTGGAGGTGGTGGTAATGGATCATTAGTAGATGGTTTACAAGCAGTACAAAATACTGGAAGTGGGGGAGGTGGTGGTGGTTCACACGATAAAGGTGGTCCTGGTGGATCAGGAATTATAATTATAAAGTACAAGACAGCATTGAGACCTTCAAGACATATTTTTCTTTCTTCAACAAGTTTTGAAATTCCAAAAGGATATGATACTGCTGAATATTTGGTAGTTGCCGGAGGTGGCGGTGGTGCAAGAGGTGGTGGTGGAGGTGGTGCAGGTGGAGCTAGAATTGGGTCAGGTTTTTCAGTAACTGCTGGAGGTAGTATAACTATTACTATTGGTGCAGGTGGTGTTGGTTCAGTTGCAAGTCCTATTTCGTATGGTTCCAATGGAGCTAACTCAGCATTTTCAACTATAACTTCTACAGGTGGTGGTGGAGGAGCAGGATATGATCCAGGAGGTGGTAATGATGGTCAAGGTGGAGGATCTGGTGGAGGTGCTTCAAAAGATAATGCAGGTGATGGTGGTGCTGGTAATATAGGTGGATACTCTCCCGCAGAAGGAAATGCTGGTGGTGGTTCTTCTGCAGGTGGTGCACAAGGAGGAGGTGGTGGAGGTGGTGCTAATGAGGCTGGTCAAAAAGGTTTTAATGCTTCTCCTTTAGGCGAAAGAGCAGGAAATGGTGGTAATGGAATAGGATCAACTATTACTGGTTCAACTGAATTTTTTGCAGGAGGTGGTGGTGGTTCAGTTAACTTTGCTACTGCTAATTCAAAAGGAGGTAACGGTGGTGCAGGTGGTGGAGGAGAAGGTGCATTAAGTGCATCAATAACAGCTGAGTCAGGTCTATCTGGCAAAGGTGGTGGAGGAGGTAGTGGTAATTATAATACAGGTTTTGGAGGATCTGGAGGTTCAGGAGTTGTTGCATTGTTATTAACAAAATCTGGAGTAGATTACTTTTCAGATCAAACTCTTATTTTTGAATCGTCTGGAGTAATAACAATTCCGTCTGGTGTTTCAAAAATAAATTATTTGGTAGTTGCTGGTGGAGGTTCAGGTGGTCAATATTGTGGAGGTGGTGGAGGAGCTGGTGGTTTCTTAACTGGAACTGGATACGCTGTGCAAGAAGGTGCAATTTTAACTGCAACCGTAGGTGCTGGTGGTGCTTACCAGGGAACTCCTGGTAACAACATGGGTAATAATGGATTTAATAGCGTATTATCAGGATCTTCTCCATTTTCAGATATTACAGCTGTAGGTGGTGGTGGTGGAGCTTATATAGGTGCAACTGGTCATCACGGAGGATCAGGTGGTGGTGGTGCTTACAGTGCAAAAGTTGGTGGTGATGGTACACCAGGTCAAGGTAATGATGGTGGTACTGGAAGTCCAAACCCAACAGGCAGTGGAGGCGGTGGTGGAGGTGCAGGTCAAGCAGGTTTTAATGCAGCTGCACCAGGAAAACCAGCTGGTAAAGGTGGTAATGGTTTAAGTAGTACGTTAACTGGTTTTGCAAGATTTTATGCTGGTGGTGGCGGTGGAGGTGCTGATAGAGCTGGTGATGCTACTAATGAAGGTGGTGCTGGAGGAATTGGAGGAGGAAGTGCAGGAGATTATGATAGTCAAATTGTAGATGATGCTGCAGTTGGATCAGGTGGTGGTGGAGGAGGAGCAGGAGATCCTTCAACTAAAACTGGGGCTGGTGGAAGTGGTATTATTATAGTACAATATGAAACAGATACAAGAAATGCTATCACTAAAATATTTAATAGCACACAAACAATTGTTGTTCCTCAAGGATATAACAAAGTAGAATACATGGTTATTTCAGGTGGAGGTGGAGGAGCATCTAACCACGGTGGTGGTGGAGGTGCTGGAGGTCTACGTTTAGGAACAGGTTTAACTGTTACACCAGGACAAAATCTTAGAATTGAGGTAGGAGGTGGTGGTGCTCGTGGAGAAATGACAGGTGATGGTGTAAGAGGAACTAATGGAGGAAATACTAATCTAACATTAATTGGATCTTCACCATTAGTAATGATTTCTACTAATGGTGGTGGAACAGGTGGGTTTGGTGGTGGAACATCAGATATTGCTTTTGCTGGAGGATCTGGTGGAGGAGGTGGAGGTTATCCATCTACAGTTCGTGTTGGTGGTGGTAACATAGGTGCATATAATAATTCTATCACCGGTGAAAACATTTCACCACGTCGTACAGGATCTGTTGCACCTTTATTTGCATATCAAGGATTCAATGGTGGATCAGGCGGTGGACCAAGCTCACAAGGTGGTGGGGGTGGTGCAGGTGCTTCTGAAAATGGAGTTACAGCAGCTGGTCCAGCATTAAAAGGAGCAGCTGGTGGTAATGGAATAGCAGCAACTATATCAGGTTCATTACAATTTTATGCTGGTGGGGGAGCAGGTGGTTCTGGAACTCCAACTACTACATTAACTTATAAAGGTGGTAATGGTGGGGGCGGTAATGGTGGATATGCTACTGGTACTAAACAATTAGCTACTTCTGGAAACGTTGGAACAGGAGGTGGTGGGGGAGGCGGTGGTGGAGGAAACCCTGGAGCAGGTGCTGGAGGAGCAGGTGGATCTGGTACAGTTATATTAAAGTTCACTAAGGAATAATTTAATAATTTTCTTCTTATAAATAGTAGGCATACAACGGAGAACATATGGCTACTATTTTTAACTTGTTCCTAGATCAAGGTACAACCTTTAAAGCAAACATTACTGTAAAGAATCCTATCGGAGAGATAAGAAACATCTCTGGTCATACTGTAGAATCAAAATTCAAAAGATCTTTTAAGTCAGCTAATGGGTTTGCATTTGTTGCTCAAATACCAAATGGAACAGATGGAAATGTTTTCTTGACTATGAATTCTAATACAACAACTAATGTCACAGCTGCTAGATATCTTTATGATGTTGAAATGAAAAGCAACACTACAGGAGAAACAGAAAGAGTTGCAGAAGGAATAGTAGTAGTTTCACCGGAGATCACTAAATGAGTACAAGTAGACCTGCTTCAAGAGATGAACTTATAGCTTATGCTAAAAGACAGCTTGGTGAACCTGTTATTGAAGTAAACTTAGATCCAGATCAAGAAGAAGATGCTTTAGAATTGAGTTTACAATTTTATCAAGAATATCATTTTGATGGTGTAGAAAGAATTTATCTAAAGCATGAAGTTACTTCTAATAACATTTCAGATAAGTATGTTACATTAAATGATGCAATTATTGGTGTAGAAAGAGTTTTACCGTTTGATTCAAGATCTAGAGGAATAGATTTATTTGATGCTAGATATCAAATACTTCTTAATGATATCTATTCATTACAATCTACAGATATAATTTATTTTTATCAAGTACAAAAACAATTATCACTACTCAATCAATTATTGGTTGGTCAAAAACCTATAAGATTCAATAGACATCAAAATAGACTGCACATTGATATGGACTGGCAAAGAGATATAACTGCAGGTGAATTCTTAATAGTTGAATGTTATAGAATTTTAGATCCTAATGCATTTACTGATGTATATAATGATTTATATTTAAAAAAATATGTAACTGCTCAAATGAAAAAACAATGGGGGAACAATCTTAAAAAATTCCAAGGAGTTCAACTTCCAGGAGGAGTAACATTGAATGGACAACAAATTTATGATGAAGCAATACAAGAATTAGAAAAATTAGAAGCTGATGCAGATTCCAGATATCAATTACCAGTTGATTTCTTTCAAGCATAATGGCCATAAATCATTATTTCCAACAAGGTTTAAATATTGGAAGAAGTTCAGAACAGCTTCTCCATGAAGATCTTATTATTGAATGTTTACAGATATATGGTTTTGAAGTATTTTATTTACCTAGAACTACTGTAAATCAAGATGACATCTTAACAGAAGACCCATTAAGTAAATTTACTCAAGCATATCCTTTAGAAATGTATCTTTCTGATATAGATGGATTTCAAGGTGAAGGAGATCTTTTAACTAAGTTTGGTGTAGAGTTAAGAGATACTGCTAACTTTATCGTATCAAGAAGAAGATGGGAACAATCTGTACAAAGAGAAGGATCAGTACAATTAGCAGCAAGACCTGCAGAAGGTGATTTACTTTATTTTCCATTAACTAAATCTTATTTTGAAATAAGGAAAGTTGAAGGTACAGATCCATTCTTCCAAATTGGTAAACTATATGTGTTCCAATTACAATGTGAACTCTTCCAGTATAGTGGTGAAAATGTTGATACAGGAATACTAGATGTAGATGATATTGAAAGAGTTGATAGTCTTGATATACAAAATTATCAAATACTTAATGAGACTGGAGGTAAATTATTTTATGAATATACTTCTAATTCAAGTATAATATTAGAATCATTTAATATATCTGATATAGATGAGCTTTCACAAAACAGAGCTTTTGAAACAGAAGGTGCTGGAATATTAGATTTTTCTGAACGAAACCCATTTGGTGATTACTAATGTTAGAAAAATTTTATCATTCCACTATAAGAAAAGCTATTGTATCATTTGGTAATCTATTTAACAATATGTATGTTGATAGAAAGAATGCAGATGGTGAGGCTATTCAAACATTAAAGATACCTTTATCATATGCTCCTAAACAAAAGTTTTTAGCTAGAATAACTGCTATAACTGATGCTGATGTTAAAAAAGATGTACAAGTTATTCTTCCAAGAATGGCTTTTGAAATGTTATCTATTAATTATGATCCTAATAGAAGAGTTAGTTATGTACAACAAAGCAGACAGATTTCTTCAAGAACAGAAGCTCAAACACAATATGCACCATCACCTTATAATATAAATGTAGCTTTGTATATCTATGCAAAGAATCAAGATGATGGATTACAAATACTTGAACAGATATTACCTTACTTTAATCCCGACTTTAATTTAAGTATAACTGCTATACCAGAGTTAAACATACAAAACGATTTGCCTATTATATTAGATGATATAAGTTATGATGATCAATATGAAGGAGAGTTTACTCAAAGAAGAGCTATAATATGGACTCTTAGTTTTACAGTTAAACTTAACTTCTATGGACCAATAACTAAGCAAGGTCTTATTCAGTTTGCCAAAGTCAATTACTTTAGTGACGAGGCATTACAAAATAGATTGCAAAACTATTCTGTATCTGCTAATACCAATCAAGTAGCAGGTAATGTTACTTCATTTATTGAAAAATTTGAGGACTTTTAATTATGGATGATTTTGAAAAATTATCAAAAATATTTGATATGAAACCTTTTGATGCTAAGAGAGAAATACCAAAAGCTACTCCTTTAGCTAAGATAGAAGAAACAAGTGATGATAAAAAGGAAAGTGATTTTGATTTAACTAGAGGTACTATAAGAGATCTTATTAATACAAATAATGATGCAATAAAAGAAATGATATCAATTGCTAAGTCTTCTGAAAAAGGTAGAGATTTTGAAGTAGCTGGTCAATTAATGAAAACACAAAGTGAAGTTGCCAAAGACTTATTGGATATACATAAACAATTAAAGGATATAGAAGATGATAAGACTACTATTAAGACTCAAAATAATATCTTATTTACTGGGTCGACTAGCGATCTTATCAAACAAATTGAAGACAAAAGAAAAGAAACTATAGATGTCAAGTCTAAAGATTAACTCTTACAATGGTAACAGTAATCTAAAACAGATTGGCTGGGAACATCAATATACAAAAGAACAAGTTGAAGAAATTATAAGATGTGGTTCTGATCCAATTTATTTTATCGAGTCATATTGTCAAATAGTTTCTCTTGATTCAGGATTAGTGCCATTTAAGCTATATGAATGTCAAAAAGAAAAAGTAGCTACAATTATGGATAACAGAAAAGTTATCATAATGGAAGGACGTCAACAAGGTAAGACAATTACATCAGCTGCATGCATTCTTCATTACACTTTATTTCAAACAAACAAGACAGTTGCTATTCTAGCTAATAAGTCAGCATCCGCCAGAGAGGTTCTATACCGTTATCAAATAATGTATGAGAATCTTCCGCTTTGGATGCAACAAGGTGTTAAGACGTGGAATAAAGGTGATGTGGAGTTAGAAAACGGAAGTAAGATATTTACTTCAGCTACTTCAATATCAGGCATTCGAGGTAAATCTGTTAACTGGTTATATATTGATGAGGCTGCAATTGTACCTAATAATGTTGCAGAAGAATTCTTTACTTCTACTTATCCTACTATTATGGCTGGTGAAACAACAAAAGTTTTAATGACATCTACACCTTTAGGATATAATCATTTTTGGAAGTATTGGAATGATGCACAAGAAGATAGAAATGGATTTAAAAGTTTACAAATACCTTATTGGAAAATACCAGGAAGAGATGAAGACTGGGCAGAAGAACAAAAGAAAGTACTTGGTGAACTAAAATTTAATCAAGAGGTACTTTGTACATTCTTAGGATCAAGCAACACATTAATTAGTGCAGATAAGATTGCTAAATTATCTTCAACATCATTTATACATAGCAAAGAAAATTTTGATGTATTAGAAGAGCCTGTAAAAGATCATTTTTATTTCATAGCAGTAGATACGTCAAGAGGTGTAGGAGGAGATTATTCTGCTTTTACAGTTGTTGATACAACATCATATCCATTTAAGGTTGTTGCTAAGTTTAAAGATAATAGAATATCTCCATTGCTTTATCCTAACATAATTACAAAGGTTGCTAAAGATTATAATTATGCCCAAATCTTAGTAGAGATAAATGATATTGGTCAGCAAGTAGCTGACATAATTCATAACGAACTTGAATATGAAAACTTAATGTGGGTTGGTCATGACTCAAGATATGGTCAATTCTTATCAAGTAGTGGAAGAAATGCTAAACTTGGAGTAACAACAAGCAAACAAATTAAACGTATTGGTTGTTCAACTCTTAAATCACTTATTGAAGATGATAAATTATTAATATTTGATGTCGATATAATATCGGAATTTTCTACATTTGTAGAACAAAGAGGATCTTTTCAAGCTGATGAAGGATATCATGATGATTTAATTATGACATTAGTTTTATTTTCATGGGCATCTAATGACCCATTATTTAAAGATTTAATGAATGCTAATAATAGACAAGCATTATATGAACAAAAAATGGTGCAAATTGAAGAAGAATTAACACCTTTTGGATTTATTGATGATAAACAAGAACCAGAGTTTGAAGTAAGAGATGGAGATTTTTGGTTGAGGGATGATTACCAAAAAGATTTACAAGAATACTTAAAAGAAAAGATATTATAAATAAAAGAAGACAAAAATACTTTGTTATGATTGCATAACATTATACGAAGGAGAATTAATATGGCTTTCCAACTCTCACCAGGAGTTTTGGTAACAGAAAAAGATTTAACTCTTATCGTACCTGCTATTTCTACGACGGCAGGTGGTTTCGTGGGAGCATTTCAATGGGGTCCAGTTGATGAGGTCACTTTAATTGACTCAGAAGCTAATCTTGTTGAAACATTCCAGATACCTAACGATACAACTTTCAAATCATTTTTTACTGCTGCAAACTTTTTATCTTATGGAAATAATTTACAAGTTATCAGAGTAGTAAGAGAAGATGTAGCATTAAACTCAGCAGCCAATACAACAATTGGAAATAGTGCTGTGGGTAATCCAGTAATGGCTTTAATTAAAAATGAAGACGACTATGATGCTGTTTATAGTGGAGGCAGCGCTGCTGTAATGTGGTCAGCAAAATATCCAGGAGTACTTGGTAACTCATTAAGAGTTTCAATGTGTGATGCAAACACATTTGCTACTTGGGAATTTACAAATCAATTTGATGTTTCACCTAACACTTCTACATATGCTAATGTTAGAGGAGGTACTAGAGACGAACTTCATGTTTGTGTAGTAGACGAAGATGGAGCTTGGACAGGTGTCAAAGGAGAAATCTTAGAGAAATTTCAATTGGTCTCTAAAGCATCAGATGCTAAAAAAGATGATGGTTCATCAAACTATTATGTAGATGTAATTAATAATACATCAGAATACATTTGGTGGAGAGGTCATTTAAGTCACTCTAATGTAACTACAGAAGGTTCAGCTTGGGGTACAACTGCATCTGGAACACAATTTAAGTTGACAAATGGAGGAGCAGCTAATGCAAATGCTACAGTTTCCTTAATAGGTGGTGTATCTTCAGATAGTCCAACAGATGGAAACATAACAACAGCACTTAATACATTCTTAAATGACGACTTATTTGATATATCACTTCTTCCGTTAGGAGAAGTATCAAGTACAGTTGCTATTCATGCTATTAATCAAATAGCTGAAGTAAGAAAAGATTGTGTTGTATTTATATCACCAGAATCAGCAGACGTAGTAAACAATGCAGGAGATGAGCCTACAGATGTAGTAGCGTTTAGAAACTTATTACCTTCATCATCTTATGCTACAATGGATTCAGGATATAAGTATCAGTTTGATAGATTCAATGATAAATTTAGATATGTACCATTAAATGGTGATACAGCAGGACTTTGTGTAAGAACAGACTTTGTTGCAGATCCATTCTTCTCTCCAGCAGGATTCAATAGAGGACAAGTTAAGAATGTAATAAAACTTCCTTTCTCACCAAGAGCAACTCAAAGAGATGTTCTTTATAAGAACGGAGTTAATCCAGTAGTTACTTTCCCAGGTCAAGGAACAGTGCTATTTGGTGATAAAACTTTACTTGCTAAACCTTCAGCTTTTGATAGAATAAACGTCAGAAGATTGTTTATTGTATTAGAAAAGTCAATAGCTACAGCTGCTAAGTTTCAGTTGTTTGAATTCAATGATGCATTTACAAGATCGCAGTTTAGGAATCTAGTAGAACCATTCCTAAGAGATATTCAAGGCAGAAGAGGTATAACGGACTTTAAGGTAGTTTGTGATGAAACAAACAATACTGGCGAAGTTATTGATAGAAATGAATTTATTGCCGATATCTTTATTAAGCCTGCAAGAGCAATTAACTTTATACAACTAAACTTCGTTGCAACGAGAACAGGTATCTCGTTCGAAGAAGTCGGCGGCTAAGGAGATAAAACATGTCATCAGTATTTAATGTAGAAAGATTTAAGTCTGCCCTTACCAACGGAGGGCTTAGGCCTAATCAGTTTGCTGTACAGCTTTCGTTTCCAACTTATGTTGGGGATGCAGCTACAGCTGTTCAAAAATCTCCATTCTTAGTAAACATAGCAGAACTTCCTGGACAAATAATTAATCCAGCGATTGTATTATATCGAGGAAGAGAAGTTAAGTTTGCTGGCGATAGAATATATGCCCCATGGACAATAACAGTTCTTAATGACTCTCAAATGTCAGTAAGAAATGCTATGGAACAATGGATGAATGGTATGGAAGATTTACAAACTAAAATAGGTAGATTAAATCCAGCAGAGTATCAAAGAAACGTAGATATATTCCAGTTAGATAGAAACGGTAATGTATTAAAGAGTTATACACTTTTAGATGCATTCCCTGTTGACATTTCTCCAGTAGCATTGGACTTTGGAGCTAACGATCAAATTTCTACTTTCACTGTTACTTGGCAATATCAGTCATTTGCAACATCAGGTGGAGGAACAAATTTGGGTAGTATTCTTGGCGCAGCATTAGGTTAAAGGTAAAATTTTGTAATGGCTATAAACTTATTTGGTTTCACTATCGAACGGTCACAGAAACCGGATCTAACTAATCAAAATATAGTTGCTCCGGTTCCTGATGATGGTGCGATCACTCAAACATCAGCAGGTTACTACGGAACCTATGTTGATATAGATGCGTCTACTCGTTCTGAGGCAGAGTTAATTTCAAGGTATAGAGAAATAGCAAGTTATCCTGATTGTGACAATGCTATTGAAGAAATTATATCTGAAGGAATTGCAGCTGTAGATAATGAACCAGTTGTATCTTTAAATTTAGAAAAGTTAAAATTTTCAGCTTCCTTAAAGAAAACAATACAAGATGAATTTCATGAAATACTCAAGTTATTGGATTTCAAAGATAAAGCACATGATATTTTTAGAAGATGGTATATAGATGGTAGAGTATATTATCAAAAAATGATTGATGCAGAAAATACTACAAGTGGTATTCAAGAACTTAGATATATTGATCCTAGAAAAATTAAAAAAGTAAGACAAGTAAAAAAAGAGAAACAACCAAACGGTTTAGAATTAATTAAGAAAGTAGAAGAATACTATATCTATAATGATCATGGTATAAGCTACTCTCCAGGTATTCCTCCTAGAACTGGAGCAGCTGGAGCTGGTATAAAAATAGCACCTGACACTATTGCTTTCTGTCCATCAGGAATTATGGACTTGAATAGAAACTTAGTTGTTGGGTACTTACATAAAGCAATCAAGCCAGTTAATCAATTAAAGATGATGGCTGATTCGTTAGTTATATACAGAATAGCTAGAGCACCAGAAAGAAGAATATTTTATATTGATGTTGGTAATTTACCAAAATTAAAAGCAGAGCAATATATGAGAGATATCATGGCTAGATATCGAAATAAAATTGTATATGATTCTGCTACAGGTGATGTTAAAGATGATCGTAAGTTTATGACAATGCTTGAAGACTTTTGGTTACCAAGAAGAGAAGGTGGAAGAGGTACAGAAATAACAACACTTCCAGGTGGTACTAATCTTGGGGAAATAGCAGATATTGAATATTTTCAAACTAAAGTATATCAATCACTTAATATTCCTACTTCAAGATTTCAACAACAATCTGGTTTTAACTTTGGAAGACAAGCTGAGATTACTCATGAAGAAATTAAGTTTGCAAAGTTTATTAATAGATTAAGAAAAAAGTTTAATCATTTGTTTAATGATTTATTGAGAACACAGTTAATTCTTAAAAATATAGTTACTGATTCTGATTTTGATGATATGAAGGAAAATATGGATTATGTTTATGCACAAGATCAACATTTTCAAGAAATGAAAGATGCTGAAAATATGAGAAACAGACTTGAATTGTTATCTCAAGCACAACCTTTCATAGGAAAATATTATAGTGATGATTATGTTAGAAAAAATATTTTAAGATTAACTGATAATGAAGTTGATGAAATTACTTCTGAAATAGAACAAAATGTACCAGATCAATCAGAAGTAGATCCACAAGCTGTACAACAAGCAGCAGAAGATGGACAACAACAGAGCTAAATAGTATAAATAATAAAAACATTTTAAGTCAAGGAAAAGGTCATGGAACACAAAAAGAAGAAAAAACATGATTGTGCATCAAAGGTAAAGAGTGAAGAGTATGGTATAGGTTATTGTATACCAGAACAACACACAATGTTGGAAGATGGCACAGTCACTCATTATGATGTAGAGTTTGATGAGTATGTAGTCGAAAATGTTCCAGTTTCCGAGTTAGAAATAATTGAAGAGTCAATGCATGAGCATTATGATAATGACGAAAAGAATGCACAGATTGATGAATTTTATTCTGAGCATATGTGTGCTAAGCATGTACTTCATCCTGAGTTTGGAGAAGGATATGTTCTTGAAGGACAACATAGTATACCAGATGCAGATGGAAATATTGCTTGGTATAATGTTGAGTTCGATCATGGTATTGAAACTATACAAACCGAAGATGTAAAAATTATGCATGAATCTCATCATGGTCATATGATGAAGAAAAAGAAAAAAATGAAAGAAGAAGTTACTGAAAACTTCGTAGAAAACTTTGTTGATTATATTATTGATGATAAAAGTACTGCAGCTAAAGAATCATTTATGAATGCTATTAGTCAAAAGATTAGCAACTCACTTGCTGATAAAAAAATAGAAATGGCACAAAGTACATTTGCTACTGAAGGTGCTATGAAGTCAATGGTAACAGATAAAATGACTTCTGGTAAAGGTATGAGTTTTAATAAAGCAGTTAAAGCTGCTGAAAAAGATGCGAAAGCAGGAAAGAATCTTCCTAAAACTAGATTGAATCCGAAAGAAATGAAAGAAGCTAGTCCTATGGTTAAAAAGGCTGGATCTGGACAAACTTCAGCTTACTAGGATATAAAATGTCTGAGCATAAAATGACAAAAAAAGATGAAGAAGAAAAAGAAGATATCGTTAAAGGTATGAAGAAAAACTTTTCTGGCTTTAGAAAAAGATATGGCAAAGATGCCAAGGATGTCATGTATGCAACAGCCACAAAGATGGCTATGAAAGAAGATACAACTAAGTATGTCAATCAAAAAGTATTTCATGATATATTTGGTGAAGGAATAGTCTTAAATGATTTTTCACAACTTAATGAACAAGGTAAAATAGATTGGTATTCAGTTGAGTTTAATCATGGTATAGAAACTGCTTTCACAGAAGATATAGTGGAAATGATTGATAGATTAAAGCAAGTCAATGATGATTCAGTAGAAGAAGAACTATCTGGTAACCAACATAAAATTGATAAAAATAGAAATAATAAAATAGATGCTCACGACTTTAAGTTGTTGAGGAAATTAAAGAAAGCTAGAGGATAACAGATGGCTGCTGCAAACGATAGAGGTACAAGATTTCTTAATATCGGTGATGCTAATATTCTTATGTGTCAAAAAAGAAATGTTGTAGTACATTGCGTACATAATAAAGTTGATGCATCAGGTAATATTTGTGCTAATGTCTCTGGAACAAGTAATGTATTGTACAAAGCATCAAATGGTCATTCATTACAAGCATTCAACAAAGCAGGTAGTTCTGGAGATGGATTAACTATTACAAGTGTTACTTATTCTCTATCTGGTATTGCAACTATTAGTAGAGAGTTTGATGGTAAAAAAGGTGATCATGCTAATTTGTTAGTACTTGGTACAGGACAAGGTAGTTTTGATTATGCTGGTTACGGTATTGAATGTGGTAATGCAAATGTAAAAGTTAAATTTACAGGAACATCCGAAGGTTTTGTTACAATAGGACTTAGCAAAGGATCCTCATTTGAAGATCCAGATCTACAACAATTACAAGCAAGAGATAGGATACCATTTTAATGAAACTCATAACAGAACTTAATCAAGATATTAATTATGTTAAAGAAAATGTAGATGGCAAAAAACATTACTACATTGAAGGTAAATTTATGGGCTATGATGAGCCTAACAAAAATGGAAGAATTTATCCTAAATCTGTTATGGAAAAAGAAGTTGGAAGATATCAAGAGTTAATTAATGAAAAAAGATCATTAGGTGAACTTGGTCATCCTCCTACTCCAACAGTTAACTTAAATCAAGTTTCCCATTTAATAAATGAACTCAAAATTAATCACGATGGTTCAGTTTATGGTAAAGCTAAAATTCTTGGAACACCTATGGGAAAAATAGCTGAAGGCCTTTTAGATGAAGGTGTAAGACTTGGTGTTTCTTCAAGAGGTGTAGGTTCTCTAAAAGAAAAAAATGGAGTTAATGAAGTACAAGATGACTTTCAATTGTCAACAGTTGATATAGTTTCTGACCCTTCTGCTCCAAATGCTTTTGTAAATGGTATTATGGAAAACTCAGATTGGATTTGTAATAATGGTCAATGGACACAATATCAAATTGAAAAAGCACAACAGTATATTAAAAAAACATCTAAAAAACAGCTTGATGAAGCTAAATTAGAGGTTTTTAAGAAGTTTTTAAATATTATCAAGTAATTATTTTTTATAAATAAATCTAAGTAACAAAAGAAATTAGGAGACAAGAATGTCAGTCGAGTCAAAAGTTAAAGAACTGCTAGAAAAAAAGTCTAATAAAAAAGGCAAGCAGTTAAATGAAGCTGATCAACAGGATTTAGCAGCTAGTAGTGTAGCTCAAACTGGCATGGCAGCTTCACAGAGTATGAAAAAAGATACATCAAAAGCAAGCGTAGCGTCCAATGCGGGCGATACAGCTATTCAATCAAACTTAGGAGCATCTCCAAAGCCAACAGTTCAAGATTATAAAGAAGATACTAAAAATCTTGGTGCTGCTGTTTCATCTGGTCAGAGTGATCAAAAGGCTTCGATATCTATGAAAGGTGATGCTAAATCAATGAAAGTTCCAGCTATGGAAGAAAACGAGCAAGAAGAAGAATTAGCTGAAGTTGATATCAGTAATGAATTAAATTCTATATTCGGGGATGATCTTTCTGAAGAGTTTAGAAACAAAGCAACTTCTATTTTTGAAGCAGCAGTTATTGCTAGATGCAATAATGAGATATCTGCTTTAACAGAAAAATTAGAAGAGCAGAATGTAGAACAGTTAGTTGAATACAAAGAAGCATTAGTTGAAAAAGTTGATAGCTATTTGAACTATGTTGTTAAAGAATGGCTAGATGAAAACCAACTAGCTGTTGAAAACGGATTAAAGACTGAGATAGCTGAAGAGTTTATGTCAGGCTTACAAAAATTATTCAAAGAGAACTATATTGAAGTTCCTGAAGACAAGTATGATGTTGTTAATGATCTTACGGACAAAGTTGATGTATTAACTACTGAATTAGATGAATCCGTACAAGATAATATTACTCTTTCAGGTGAGTTAGTTAATTACAAAATAGATGCTGTTTTAGAAGAGCAATCTAAAGATTTAGCTTCGACAGAGAAAGAAAAATTATACAAATTAGTTGAAGGTGTAGAGTATGAAAATGATGGATCTTTTGCTGAAAAAGTTTCTGTAATTAGAGAAAACTATTTTAACAAAGCTAAATCAAAATCACCCGAAGACACTCTAGTTGAAGATAGTCAAACATCTCAACCAGAATTAGATCCAAGCGATACAATGTCTAAATATATGAACGCAATATCCAGACAAACAAAATTATTTAAGAAGTAATTCACAACCAAGGAGTTAGAAATGTACCTTTCAGAAAGTGCAATGAAGAAATGGGATCCAATATTGGAGCATCCAGATCTTCCCAAAATAGATCAAAGCTACAGAAAGCAAGTTACTGCTGTACTTCTTGAGAACCAAGAGAAGGCTCTACAAGAAGAAAAGCAAATGCTTAATGAGGTAGCACCAGCTAACAACTCATTTGCATCTGCAGGTGTTGATAGATATGATCCAATATTAATAGGTTTAGTCCGAAGGGCTATGCCAAATCTTATTGCGTATGATATCGCAGGTGTACAACCAATGACAGGACCTACCGGTCTTATCTTTGCAATGAGATCATTATATGGTAATAACCGTACAGATGGTGGTTACACAGAAGCATTGTTTAATGAAGCTAATACTAACTTTGCTGCTGGTGCTCATTCAGCACTAGGTAATGCAATGACTAGTACTAACGGCGAACCATTTGCAACAGGAAATAATCCATCTGATGCAGGTTATGCTCAAGGTAACGCAATGACAACAGCTTTTGCTGAAGCATTGGGTGATGAAGCCAATAATGCATTTGGTCAAATGTCATTCAGTATTGACAAGACAACTGTAACAGCAAGAACAAGAGCTCTAAAAGCTGAGTATACTTTAGAACTTGCTCAAGACTTAAAAGCAGTTCACGGTCTTGATGCTGAAACAGAGCTTTCAAATATTCTATCTCAAGAGATTATGTTTGAAATTAACCGTGAAGTAGTTCGTAAGATCTACATTGTGGCTAAAGCTGGTTCTTCAGATACAGCGGTTCCAGGAACATTTAACTTAGACGTCGACTCAAACGGTCGTTGGTCAGTTGAAAGATTCAAAGGACTTTTATACAACATTGAAAGAGATGCAAACCACATTGGTCAAGATACTCGTAGAGGAAAAGGTAACTTTGTACTCTGCTCATCTGATGTAGCTTCAGCTCTATCAATGGCAGGTGTGCTTGATTATACTCCTGCATTACAATCTAATCTAAATGTTGATGACACTGGTAATACATTTGCTGGTACAATTAACGGTAGATTAAGAGTGTATATTGATCCTTATTCAGCTAACTTAGGATCTGCTAACCAGTTCTATACAGTTGGATACAAAGGAACATCACCTTATGATGCTGGAATATTCTATTGCCCATATGTACCATTACAAATGGTCCGTGCAGTAGATCCTGACAGCTTCCAACCAAAAATTGGATTTAAGACACGTTATGGAATGATTGCTAATCCATATGTTCTTTCATCTGCAGGTGGCATATCTGATGCAGACGCATTTACAGCACAGCGTAACCAATACTACAGATTCAGTAAAGTTGTTAACTTAATGTAAGAATCTTAGTTTTTAATTGAAAAGGCTCCTTTTAGGAGCCTTTTTTTTGGTTATAAATATACACATGGCATATACAACTAATTTACCAAACATAATTAGTAGTGTAAATACTACTAATCCAGGACAAGTATTTAACTTTCTTCGTCCAAACGCATTTAAATTTGTAATCAAAGATCTTCCTCACGTGGCATATACTTGTCAGTCTGCTAATCTTCCTTCGTTAAATTTAGGTTTTGCAATACAACCAACACCATTCTTAGATGTCCCAAGGATTGGAGATAAGTTAAACTATGCTGAATTTACGATACGTTTTCTTATTTCAGAAGATATGGTAAATTATACTGAATTATTGGAATGGCTTGTTGCCCTTGGGTTTCCAGACAGCTATAATCAATATAAAGGATTCGTTGGTGAAAGATTGAATAGATTTCCATTTTTGTCTACAGCTCAAGGTACAACAGAACCAGCTGCTTATTCGGATGGTACATTAACTATTTTAGATTCAGCAAACAATCCGAAGACTAATATTATATACAAGGATTTATTCCCAATTGCAGTAGAGGCATTAGACTTTGATATAACAAGTTCAGCAGTAGAATTTTTTATAGGTATAGCAACATTTAAATTTAGAACATTTGAAATAGAACCACTTTAATTACATGGAGATATCATGGCAGGCATACAAACGCGTCAAGTTAAGATTGACTTAAATGAACTTAGACAAAATAAATTTTTCATAGCAACACCTTGCTATGGTGGAGCTCTAACAGAGCCTTACTTTAGATCAACTATAAAACTTATGACATGGTTTAATGGTCATAAAGTTCCTCTAGCATTTGGTACAATAGCAAATGAATCATTAGTTACAAGAGCAAGAAATGTTCTGTTAGCTTATTTCTTAAATTCAGACTATACACATTTAATGTTTATTGATGCTGATATAGAATTCCAAGTAGATGATATTTTAAAACTTTGGTTACATGATAAGGATGTAGCAGTTGGTGCTTATCCAAAGAAAGGTGTCAATTGGTCTCATATAAAAGAATCAATTGTTCTTGATCCTTCTAAGAAGTTATCACCAAATCAAATTGGAGCACTTGGTTCTGATTATGCTATTAACTTTAAGTTTTCTGATAGAGAGAATAAACAAGTTGCAGTAGAAAATGGTTTGATTGAACTTCATGATGCTGGTACAGGTTTTATGATGATTAAACGTGAAGCTATTCTAAAGTTAGTAAAAGAGTATCCAGAAATTAAATATAATAATGATGTACAAATGGGTGGTGTAGATCTTAAAGATAAGTTCTATGCTTTATTTGATACAATGATTGATCCAGTAGATAAAAGATATCTTTCAGAAGATTATACTTTCTGTAGAAGATGGCAAAAGATGAATGGACAGATTTGGTTAGATCCATCTATATCTTTGAATCATTATGGTTCATTCTGTTTCCAAGGTAATCCAGAAATGATTATTCAGTTTGATCAACCTGCTGAAGCAGTTTCAACAAAAAGTGTAACAGTTGACGGAAAGAAAGAAGAAATGGAGACTATAGATTTAGAAACTCTATAGATGAAACTAAGTGAAATACAAGCAGAATGGAAATCAGATTCCAAGATAAATAATTTAGATCTTGGCAGCGAAGCAGTTAAAGTAGCAACTCTTCATGCCAAGTATCTAACACTTTTATCAAATGTGAAACTCCAGCAACGAAAAGCTGAAAGTGATTACAATAATATGCGTAGAATTAAATACAGATATTATCGTGGTGAACTTACTCAAACTGAACTTGATAGATTAAATCTTCCACAGTATATGGGCAATAAACCTTTAAAGAATGAAATGGAAGAGTTCTTAACTTGTGATGAAGATTTGAATATGTTACAAGATAAAGTAGCGTATTACAAAACTTTATTATTTACTTTAGAACAAATACTAAGATCACTTAATTCAAGAACATGGGATATCAAATCAGCAATAGAATGGCAGAAATTCACTAATGGCGCATTCTGATCAAAAATTCACTAAACCTCTAGATAAAGAAGAAAAACAATCTTCAAACACATATGTTGTATCTTATGTGGATTTTGATGGTAAAATGATAACTAGAACCTATGACAGACATCTCAATAACGAAAAAAAATGATGTACATATTAAAGTTAAATGTGAACCAGATATAGCTCAAGAACTACACTCACATTTTTCTTTTGATGTTCCAGGTGCAAAGTTTACCCCAATGTATAGAAATAGAGTTTGGGATGGTCAATTACATTTGTTTTCTTTATTTACAAAAGAAATATACACAGGTCTAAAACCATACGTAAAACATTTTGCTGAAGTTAATCAATACACATATGATGATTCAGAGTATGCAAAGACAGCTGATGCAGTATCTATTGAGAAGTTAAAAAGTTTTATTAATGATCTTAACATTCCTTTAAAGGTTAGAGATTATCAAATAGAAGCAGTATATGAATCTATTAATGATGGTAGAAGACTATTACTATCTCCAACTGGATCAGGTAAGTCGTTAATAATTTATATACTACTAAGATGGCATCAACAGTTTGAAAGAAAACAATTGATAGTAGTTCCAACAACTTCATTAGTAGAACAACTTTATACAGACTTTCAAGATTATGCAAAAAACGATACTTGGCAAGCAAGTTATAACTGTTATAGAATATATGGAACAGTAAGTAAAACTAATGATATGCCAGTTACTATATCCACATGGCAATCTATTCACAGATTACCTAAGACTTTCTTTTCTGAATTCAAAGCTGTATATGGAGATGAATGTCATTTATTCAAAGCAAAATCATTAACAACTATAATGAATAAATGTTATACAACACCATATAGGATTGGAACAACTGGGACATTAGATGGGTCCAAAACTCATAAGTTAGTCTTAGAAGGATTGTTTGGTCAAGTATATAGAACTACAACTACTAAAAACTTAATAGAAACTAAGCAATTAGCTGATTTAAAAATATTTGGTATAATTTTAAAGTATTCAGATGAAGTTAGAAAGGCAATTAAAAATTTTACTTATCAACAAGAAATGGATTTTATAGTACAATATGAACAAAGAAATAAGTTTATTAGAAACTTAACTTTAGATCAAAAAGGAAACACATTAGTATTATTTCAATTTGTAGAAAAACATGGTAAAATTTTAAATAATATGATACAAGAAAAAACAAAGAATAGAAAAGTGTTTTTTATTTACGGTGGAACAGAGACACAACAAAGAGAGAATGCAAGAAAGATAACAGAAGGTGAATCTGATGCTATAATTATTGCTTCGTTTGGAACCTTCTCTACAGGAATAAATATTAAAAACTTACACAATATAATATTTGCTTCACCTTCTAAATCAAGAATAAGAAATCTTCAATCAATTGGTAGAGGTTTAAGAATAGGAAGTAATAAGGATAAATGTAAATTATTTGATATAGGTGATGATTTAAGTTGGAGATCAAGAAAAAATTATACTTTATTACATATGGTCGAAAGAATAAAAATTTACGCAGATGAAGATTTTGATTATGTTACAACAGAGGTTAACATATGTTAAAATTATTTAAATTAATTACTGGGGAACAATTAATTGGAAAAATAGATACAGATTCTACTAATCTTAATCAAAGACATATTTGTATAGTAGATCCAGTTGAAATCAAAACTATCAATGTATCTAAAGGATTTGTTGTTATAGAACAATTTAGTATGGTTCCTTGGATGAGAATTGCTAAGACTGGTTCAATGAATGTTTTATTTGATTCTGTAGTAGTTATGACTGATGTTGCAGATGATGCAGTTGATCAATATAATAGTTTCATAGATGGTGATGGTACCGAAGATATTTTAGGAAGTGAAGAAATTAAAACAGAAAGTGTAGATGAAGATTATGAACAACAACTCAAAAGAGCTGAAACCGGAAAAACTATCCATTAGTAATCCTAAAAGTACTCACTATGTAGATAATAGTAAATTTTTAGAAGAACTAATAAAATATAAAAATAAAGTTAATGAAGCCAAAGATAATGATATTTCTAAACCTATAGTGTCAAATTATCTAGGTGAATGCTTTTTAAAAATAGCAACTCATCTTTCTTACAAAGCAAATTTTATAAATTATACTTATAGAGATGATATGATATCTGATGGTATTGAAAATTGTTTAGTAGCAGTTGATAAATTTGATCCAGAAAAATCTAAAAATCCATTTGCATATTATACTCAAATAATTTATTTTGCTTTTGTTAGAAGAATTCAAAAAGAAAAAAAGCAACAAGCAACTAAGTATAAAATTTTAGAAAATATAGACTTAGAACAACTACTTGTTCATTCTGATGGTAACGAAGAATATGTCTCACAAGTTATTGACTTAATGCAGAGACAAATGGATACTATAGAGATTGAGAGAAAAGAAATAAAAAAGAAATAAAAAAATGAATGTCAAATATAACTGAAAAGAAATATCATTATAGTGAAATATTTTATAGCATTCAAGGAGAAGGTCATTACACAGGAGCACCAACAGCCTGGATAAGATTTTTTCTTTGTAATTTGCAATGCAATGGCTTTGGTCAATCCGATCCAACTAATCCAGACACGTACGAACTTCCATTCTTAGACTTTGATGTTAAGTCTGTTAAGCGGGTTGAAGATTTACCCGTATGGGAAAAAGGTTGTGATTCAAGTTATACATGGGCAAAGAAGTTTAAAGGTCTAATGGGTCATGAAACACCGTCTGCTCTTGCAAATAAGATAGTCAATATAATTAAGAATGAAAGTAACCCAGAAGGTAAGTTTTTACATCCAGTAAGTAAGTTTCATCAACACTTATGTATCACTGGAGGAGAACCTTTAATGGTTACAGGACAAATGGCAACTATTGGAATATATGAAGAATTACAAAGACAGAATAACTTACCAGGTTCTATGACGTTTGAAACCAATGGCACACAGAAATTAAAGCCAGCATTTATTGAATGGGGCAAAAATATAGATACAGAAATATTTTTTAGTTGTAGTCCCAAATTATTTACAGTATCAGG
>Ga0209535_1000747_pt1 | contig 22755 bp, 17 predicted proteins | sample LinPmetageLP28_FD_184041 | JGI IMG/M metagenome (GOLD analysis project Ga0209535, IMG submission 184041) | Marine viral communities from the Pacific Ocean - LP-28 (SPAdes) (version 2) | ecosystem: Environmental > Aquatic > Marine > Oceanic | place: Pacific Ocean | collected 2009-08-22
TATGTAATAAGTTTATTGATGCGGTTCCTGTTATTAATAAATTAGATGCTGTTAGATTAGTAAAAGGTTGTTTAATATTTGAGGCATCTACATATGAAGCTGTTTGGGCATTTTTAGCATACGATGCAGTTTGAGCAAATGAACTTGATATTGCTTCTAAAGCAGATCCTGATAATGAACCTGTAAATGATTGTGCTATAATATTTGCACTTGAACTTATAATAGATGCTGTTAGAGGAGTATTTAAAAAATCTATAAATGAGCCTGATACTAATAATGAGCCTGTTATTGATGTAGGACCCGTTATTATTGTAGGACCTACTACAGATAAACTTCCAGTAATATCAGCTGAACCTGTGTAGGGGAATGGGTCACTATTTAAAGCATGGGATGCAGTTATAGCATATGATGCTGTTAATTCATTTATTTGGTATGGGGTAGCATTGAAGGATGAAGCTGAAATGTATCCACTTGCGCTTATATTACCTGATGCAGAAATATTTGCTTTAAAATCAGGAGCAGCAAAATCTAAATCATAAGCGGGAAGTAAAGTTATAGGATTTCCTGAAAATAGTGCATGGGGTTGAGCTTTTAATTCTGTGTAATGTACATTATTAGATTCACAATAAAATCTTGCTACAGATTGAGTTCCATTATTTTTAATAGATAATATACCTTTATTTATTTCAATATTTCCTGATGAAGTTATATTAGAACCAAAAATAATATTAGATCCTGTTTGGTATATAGATCCGGTTATTATAATATTAGCATCTAAATCATTTGGTGCAGGATTAGATCCAGATATTACTATACCAAACCCATTTTGTTTTCCTAATTTAACTGTATTATCTTCTTGGACTTCTAAAATAGGAGTACCTGATACATTGTTTACTGAGAATAATGTACCATCACTTTCATCATCATCTATTGTAAATAAAGTCCCTCTTGAACCTTCTATACTAAATATTGTTGAACCACTACCATATAACTGTAAAGCTTGTGTTTGGTTAGATGCAGATATTACTAAAGATCCTGTTATTACAGCATCTCCTACGAAAGGAAATATGCCTGAACCTTCTACATATGAAGCTGAAACAGCGTTTAAAACATATGATGCGGTTTGCGCTGTTATAATATAGCTAGAAGTTTGAGCATTTTCTACATATGATGCAGTTTGAGCATTACTTGAAGATATAATACTATTTGAACCATAAGGACCATAAACATTTGATCCTGTTACAAATGATGCTGTATCTGATGCTGGTGCATTTTCAACATAGGAAGCTGTTAAAGCATATGAAGAAGAAAAACTATTTAAAATGCCAGGTGTACCTGTAAGAGGACCTTGCATTGTAAGAGAACCTGAAACGGTAATATCATATGCTTCTGCTCCCGTAAATGCTATTATGGATTGGGAAACGTGTTGAGCTTCAATAGCTTCTCCAGTCTGTATATCTAATAATGATAATATTTTAGCCATTAAACTTTATTTTTTACATTTCACCATTAATTTGTGCCTCTAATGCTTCTATTCTTGTTTGTTGTGTCGATATTGTTACTGCACTACTTGATACTTGAGTTTGTAAAAGTTCAGTAGTTAATTGTAGTTTTTGAACTGCCCCATATAATGAATTCATTATTTGGGTGTCTGTCATTATTTTAAAATCTGGGATTATAGTTGATCCAGCATTTACATCTTGAACTCTATCTCCAGGTTTAATAATGTCTGTTCCATTAGAAGCATATATTGGTGTGTTACCCTTATATGTAACCCATGTAGTGAAAGGGCTTGTTCTAACCGATTTAGGGTAGATAGTTTCTACATCTTGAGCTATCCATCCTAAAGTATGAGTATCTGTGTTTGGACGTTCAAGAATTTCTTCTTTATATGAATATTTTTTTAGTTTTAGATTTTTAATATTATTATAACATATATCTAAATCTGCATCTATAATACTTTCTTTATATCTTGAATCTGAGACATTTGCCCATCCTGCAGCTCCGGCTTTATTAGCATATTCTGAACCAAGGTTTAAACTTCCTCTTATATATAAACCACCATTATTTTCTGAAGGTGCTGCATTTGTTACTGTATTATTAATGTAAAACGTGAGTTGGTTAACAAATTCGGTAGCTCCTCTAAAAGCTATTGTAGATAATTCATTACTATTATTTATAATGTAAAGGGGTCTTGATGTTGCTGTTCCTGTTTGATTTGCATTAAATCCAAAAACTGAAAATGTATCATAGTTTTCGAGATTTAATTGACTTAAACCATTAGCATTTCCCCTTAGTTTTAGAGAAGAAAAATTAGAAAACGTAGATACTTCAAATCTTTGATTTCCAAAAACTCCTCCATCTGAGTTTTGATAACCCGCAGTAATATTAGATCCTATTTTAATAAATTGTTTTACTGTCCCAACAAAGCTTGAAGTTTGGTTAGATCTTCCAAATGTAGTAGTTGAAGTTGCAAGACTTCCAAATTGTGTTCCCCCAACATAAGAACCTGTAATCCCAACAGCTGTAAAAGGGGATGTAAAGGATGAACCACTTATTTGAGCTAGTGAAGCTGATACATCGGCAAAACCTGGGAGAGAAAGTGCTCCTTTTATACTAACATCTGTAGAATTAGTCCCATCTAAAGCTTCTATAATGTTAAGAATTTGAGTTGTGGTTATTGCTTGTCCTGTTACTATGCCTGTTTTTGGAATTGTTGCCATGTTTATAAATATTATAAATCTAAATTAACTAATACAGTAGTATCAGTAATGTTTGAACTTTGTAAAGGTTGTGATAATTTTCCTACAGCTACTAATTGATTTGCTCCATTATATAATCCAACAGTTGTAATATAGGGTTCAAAATATGATCCTGTTAAAAAATCATAAGGTATTCCACTATTAGTACTTCCGGAAATAGCCGATGGGTTTTGAGTATATGTAAATTCATTTGGGGAAAAAGTACATTTATATTGTGACTCAAATATAGTCATTGTGCTTTGAAATGAACAAGTAACACTTGAAGATGAAATAAAGAAATTTAAATCATTTGTATTTTTTATACTATATCTTGCAGTTCCATATCCTAAATTAAATGAACTATTTGGTCCGTAGCGACTTCCAGTAATAGAAGATCCTGCGGATGTAATAATAGCCATTCCATGTTGGTATACTATATCTCCAATTTTTTCACCACTTTCAAATAACCCACCATCTCCATCGTCAGTAATAATACCACTTACTGTTATAACATTAACCCCAGTATTTAAGGTTCCATTATATTCATATTTAAAAGTTCCGGGTTTGATGTATTCTCCAAATAAATTAGAAGGTATAGATATAACTCCTATTTCATCATTTGATGATGTTGGGAATAACCTATTTGCAGTTAATGTATTATCTAAATAATTTTCATACATAGGTTGATATGAACCACTATTACCCTGTACTGTTATAGTACCATCAGAATTGAATTGGGGTAAGTTTGCAGGAGAACCATTCCTACCATTTACAAAATTAGAATAATATAATTGTTTAGCTGATTGGTATATTAAAGCTTGGGATTGGGAAAGAATTTGACCTGTTAAATCTGACCCAGATATATAAGGGGTATTTTTTCCTATAAATCTATCTATACCTACATTAGAGCCAGTAAAAGCATTACCTTTAAAAGAAAAACTTTTGTTTACTTTAAAAGGTGTTACTACAACATCTGATGTGGTTAATGACTTGTAAACGCTCATTCATCTTAAAAATCTAGTTTTACTCTTATCAAACTTTCTTTAGTAAAATCTTTAAGTAAAGGAGTTGATAATTTTGCTACCGCTATGCATTCATTTGCATCATTATACATCCCTACTGTAGTCATGTATACTTGGGGGTTGTTTATAAAATTTGTAAAAGCTACTTGCCCTGTTGAACCTGATATAAATGATGGGTTAGTAGAATAATTAAATTCACTGTTTCTTGATCTACAAAAAATAAAATCAGATGTAATGGTTTCTTGAGAGTTCATTGTGAAGGATTCACCTGATTTAATTGCTGTAAACATTAAATTTGCATTGGAATAGTTAGAAGCAGGGGTTGATGATCTGTTAGGAGTTAGCCCAATTACAGCCTCAATTGCGGATGGATTCAATAATATTGTTCCTATATCTGGGAATAATAAACCATATGAGCCGGAACCTGGTTCATATCCTGTAGAATTGTAAGCTTTTCCATAAGAACCTGATACTATTTGAAATACTCTTGTAGATCCTAAAAATGTTTGAACTGTTACGTCAAGTGAATTATCTGTTAACTGAATCGTACTAGTATTATTTTTTAAAGTTAAATTAAATGTACCGGGAAAAATACTTTCTTTATACCTTGCTCTATCAGGGGAAATAACAAAAAAATCATCAGGAGTGAGTGTATTTGAACCATCACCATATGTAAAATCAGTATTTTCATCTTCTAATATCATAGTTCTATATTGACCATATGAGGTTGCAGATGGAGTATATTGAGGAAAGAAAGGATTAAATGCTAAACTTCCACTTCCAAGCTTATTTCCATAAGCAACATCAAACTGTATAGCAGCATTTGGCTCAGTAGAAGCCGTTTGATATACACTTACATAGTAATTTCCTGATGTTCCTGCTAACTGTGCTGGGTTGGAGTAGAATTCTGTTAATGTTGGTTGGTTAGTTGACCATGCGGTCCCTTGTACTGAATCAGAACTTACTACAAAGTCTTCAGCGTCTAATCTTTTAAATCCCATATTTTATGAATTTGTTGTTGTTTGATTTATTGTAATAGGTATTGTTAATCTAGCTCCACTATCTAGCCCTACTACTGTTATTGTAGTAAATAATTGAGTACTACCTCCAAATAAAGTATTTACTGTGGTTGCAGTTAAATTAATTTGTGTACCTATTACAGTAGCAGATACATTAGTACCTAATGTTGTAGTTGAAGTAGTATTTTGATCTTGAGCAGCCGTACTTTGAACTCCTACCCCATTAAATGTAGACATTGTTCTAACATCTGCTATAGTGGCTGTGTATCCTGAGGTTTCAAATGCTGTAGCATTACCTAAATAATTTAAAGTTTGTGGTGTTATTGCTATTGAAGCTCCTTGTTTTAAGGATATAGATGGAAATCCTAGATCTAATACAGGTAAAACTGCAGTTCCTCTTGGTAAAGTAGCAATTTTATATTTCATTATTTGACTTTCATCCGGGAATGCTTCTAATAAAGGCATATTTTGGATTGCTTCTCCATAAAAAGCAGAACCTGATGTATTGCTTGGATTATATTGAGTATAGTCTATTTCATCATCTGCTAATGCAAATTGTGTTATTCTGAATGAACCATCATTTTGAGCCAATAGTTGTCTACCTTTTTTTGTTAAGATAGCATCAACTGTTATTACTTGATTATTTAAATATCCCATTGTGTTTAATTATATGCGTATAAATATGTATATGTTTTGTTTCTAATCCAAATTATTTTCATTAAGTTTTGTTACTTCCAAATTCTTTAGTAATAGATTCAATGTTATCCGTAATTTCTTTAGGGGTGAATTTATCTGCAAAGTATCCAGGTCCGACTCCTTTTAATTCATCTTGGATTACAACATATTCTTCTCCTGTTACTTGTTCCTTTCCAACCGCTAACCACACAAAAGCTCCTAACCCATTAGTTTGTGAATCTCTATATTGGTTATTATAAGTAGTAATTGAAGTTCCTATATTTATTACTTTAACTTTATTATCAAATATTGAGAATATCTTGAATTTTATAGGGGTTCCTCCAGTACCACCGAATTCTGAGGTTGGGATTACTATTACATCTCCAAATTCAAAATCTCCTTTTTGGGAATCTAAAAATACCCTATTTCCTGATGGTGAGCTAAGGATTTGAGTTTCATTTAATAAATCAATTTCTAAGATTACCTCTGGTCCTGGTCTTCCTTCTACACTTCCTGTAACAAAAAATGAACCTCCAAGGTTTCCATTATTAACATTAAAAGATCCTGAAGGAAAGGTTGGGAAAGTAGTTATATAAGCAGAACCTGATACAATATCAGGGTCAAATTTAACTGGAGGATAGATAGTCATTATTGTAACTTTAGCATTCTTCTGAAAATCAGAATATCCATTTCCTAAAATTTCGTATACTCCTTGTGCAGCTAAGGGAAAATCATAATCGCCATCTTCATTTAATTCATTATATCCATAATTCCAAGGTTTTAATCTTGAACCTTTAGTTAAAGCGTCTTCTAAAGATTGAGATGGACTAGGACTTTCTAATTCTCTATATAGTGTTATATATGCTCTTTCCGATAAATTCAATCCTGAATTAAGTGTATTTGAAAATATGTCTGCTTTCTCAACTACACCCCCTACTTGAACAGCCCCTACAGCATTTAGTTTAGTTGAAGATATTGGACTATTTATATAACTATTATATGCATTTGGATAAGTAAACCCTCCCCAAAATATTAAGTCTCCCCTAGAGCTGTCTATATAAGCATATGACCCACTGAGTCTAGCTACTTCATTTGTACCCGCATTCTCTTGCATAGTTAAACCACCAGTATAAGATGAAGTAAACATAAAATTAGGTTTTTCTGGGGTTGCCCACCCTGTTGCTAATATTTTTGAAGTATTAGGCATAATAGGATCTGCTATAGAATTAGCTGAATAATTTCCTAATTGAATTTGAGAGTTTTTTTTATTAGAACCATTTAAAATTTGATAAAATTCACCTCTAGATTGTTGCAATATATAATAATAATATGTTCTGGTGTAGACGTTAACTGATCCATAGGTAGTGCTAACTGATCCTGTTACAAATGGTAGATCTAATGTTGAATTTGTATCTCTAAAACTTCGAATGACGGGTTGAGAAGTTGTTATATAACGTCCATCTGGGTATGGTTTCTTAATAGCATTTGAGGTTTTTTGTACTATTTTTACTTGATCTTTAGATGAAGCTTGTAGAATATTACTCATTTTTAATTGTCCATAATTTAATATCATTGGATAAGTAGAACTTCCCCATTCATATTCAAATATATTAATTTGTTCTTGTGTAATAGGGGAAACATTACCAAAGGTTCCAACATTTATAGGACCTCCAAAAACAGTATTACCTGCATTTTCTTTATATATATTAACTCCACTGGATTGATTTTTACTTCCTAAATATCTACTACTTATTTGAGCATGGGAAGTGTAATAAGATTCTGGTACTTCTCCTCTTGCAGCTGTTCCACTAATTATTAAGTCTATATTAACAGGGATACTTGGGTTAGTTGAATAATCTATATCTTGTAAGAATGGGTTTGATGTTGTTTTACTTACATTATTTATTGTTACATCACAGTCACTACCTTCAAATCTTGATGTAAAATAAGGTTCTGGTACTGTTCCTATTGCTGGTCCTGTTGCTGTAGTTGAAGAAATATATATTTCTGATCCAGCAAGTATAGTAACAGGAGCATCTTGTGCCCCTCCTATTACTCTTACTTCTATAGAAGAACCTGGAGGTATATTTCCTACTGGCACATCAACATCAAATTCTAGTGTACTAGGATTTGGTGCACCTTGTCCAACATTGTTTGATAATTTATATAGATATGGATTTGTGCCATTAATTCCATTAAATACTGTTGCTATTGGATTTGGAAGTAAATCTGTAACTCCTGGGGGTATTATGTATATTCCAAACCAATTTGTTGTAAATACTACGTTGGTTGGGCTAAAAATTACTTTAGCTCTTATATTTAAAGTTTTTTGTGGTAATGTATTTAATAAATATTTTTCATTTCTTTCATCATAAAAATTTGCAGTATCTTTACTAGAAGCTGCTATGGAAATATTATTAGAATTATACGGAGTTGGAAATATTGCATATGCTGAAGCAGGTCCTATTGCAACTCCAGTATTTAAAGATCCTGTAAAACTATAATCTAAAGAAGCAGAATCATTTAAATCAGGTTCTTTAGATGGAGGGTTTACAGTATATGTAAAATAGTTTCCAGAATCCGTAATACCATTTACAAGGAATACACTACTATTTCCATTAGAAAAGGGTATTGTAATTGTTGTTAAAGATTCTAATGTAGCAGTTAAATCTTCACCATTATCATTTATTTTAGAAATTTTTATATAATCCGGAACTACTCCAGGGGTTGAACCTGCACTACTATATACATTAACCACACTGTCTTTATCTTTAATATAAACTTTAGCCATTATAATTTTTTATTTATTATGATTCTAATTTAACTTTTACTGCAAATATTTTATATTCAGTAGCTGACCATAAAACTTGAGTAGTTTCTTTAGGTATTGCAAATTTCCCAGTAAGTCCATTTAAATCCTGAACATAGAAATATACCCAATAGAACTTTGGAAGACCTTCTCCAACATTAGTTCCATCATATCCTATTTCTAAGTACCCATCAGTTGATATACTTATACTAAAATAACTATTACTTTGAGTAGTATTATCAACATCTACAGACCAAGCATTAACAGCATTTCCTGAACCAAACTCAGCCCCACCTCCAGCACTGACAAATTCAAGTGTTGAGAGAGATACTGAAGTTCCATCCAATATATCTGAACCAACTCCATTTCTAAATTGAGCTGCGGATTCTACTGCAGTTGGAGATGCTGAGTATCCATTGCTAAATGTTTTTACTGATGTACCATTAGTAAAAATACTATTATTACCTGGGTTTGGTGTTGGATTTGGTAATGAGATAGAGGAATCTAAAGAATAAAAGGTTGAAGCAATATTATATTCTGGTATTTTATTATATAAAGAATGAGTTATCCCAGATACAGCATATGGGAAGTTAATATCTATAGCAGGTTTAATATTGAAAGAGGCATCTCCAATAACCGTTGTTCCCGCTGTTGTAATAGATGAAGTAATGTCAAAATTTAAATAAATATTATCTTTAGAATTTGATCTTTCAAGTACTTGGGGATTTGCATTACGTTGGAATTTAATTCTGTCAGGATCACCAATAGTTGATCCTCCTTCTTTAGTTATGGTCCATTCACTAGTAACATCATTATTACCTTGAGTAATAACACTTATATTATTTAAATCGAAATCATAAATAACATCACCAAATTGGTTGGTTGGAAGTAATCTAGTATATCCGTTACCCATATCCTGCTGAGAGCTTGAAATATCTATTATATCTCCATTATTAGTGCCTTCATTCCAGTTCCATATAAAATCTGTTGTTGGGCTAGTGTAATAGGCTATATCGGAAGTTGAATTGGAGACGGTGTTATATACTTTAAAACTTGTTGGTGTATTTGCAATTCCAGCTGATGTAGATTGAACCACAGTGTTACCTATTGTTTCACCTACACTATTTTTAGCATAAGCTGTAATATAATAGGTTGTGGAGGCTATTAAACCATCAAAATCTCCATCAAAATTATTTGGAGGCAATAGTGGGGTTATAATTGTTTTTGGATTTAATGTAACCGTAGAATTAGTTCCAAAGTAAAATCCTTTTTCTGTTAGGTTGCTACTTCCTGTAGAAGTAATATTTCCATCTACAATTATCTCAGTTTGGCCAACAGAAGATGGAGTTAATGTTGTAACCGAGGGTGCAGATGGTGGTTGTGCGAATGATGTAAATATTGATATATATCCATTTTGAGGATCATTTGAAGTATTAATAAAAGCTGATTGGGAGTATTCCAAATCAGAATACATTCTAATTTTGTAATTTGCTAATTGAAAATTTGTATTCTTAAATTGATCACATTCTTCATTTAATTCACCATTAGTAACTAATATATCAGAACCACTAAATTCTCCATTGTAAAACTCAGCTTGATCATCCTGTATTGTAGTTATGCTACCTGATAATGAAGGGGTTGTTACACTCCAGCTTTGGGTTATATTATATCTGTTATTTGGACCTTGTCCTAATGATCCAGATGGGGATGTTGTAGTACTATTAAATTCATTAAATGAACCTCCAGCTCCTCCTGATATTGCAGAAATTGGAATTGATCCTGATATTAAAAGTTCTTCTTGGCTAACTTGAGGTTGAGAATATTTATTTCTTTCTAATAAATGTTGTTTAATTACTATACCAGATGCTAAACCTGTTCTAGCAGGTATAAAATCTTTTATCATTTTAAATAATGAATTGTCAAAGAATTTTATTAACCTAACAAAATCAGTTAAATCATATTGTTTAATATATTTTTTAAAATATTCTTCACTTAAATCATTTAAATCAGGGTAATTGTCTCCTGTGAATCTTTCAGATGGATCACCTATATAATCACCAATATTAAAATGACCCATTTGTCCTATAATATCATCATTAATTTGGTTTTGTGGAGAAAATGCTACTTCTAAATAGTTTATATTATCAGTATAGGATGCACTTGCTTCTGTTATTTGATTTAATTTACGTATTGGGGATAAAGTATTCCCTGTTGGTAAATGATCTTTTTCAGATCTAATCTTATCTGTGATTCTATTTTTTATTCCTGCTGCTGGTTGGTCTAAAAAGAAATATTCAGTATTAGTAGAATATGAAGAAGTATTGTTAAAATAAAACTTACTATCACTTGCAAAAGATGAAGTAGTAGTCCAAGATCCTGTTACTCTAGGATGGATTGAGGTTTGGTTTAAAGTTCCATCAGCCAATGAATTTGCTTTTACTAATTCACTTCCTAAAGCTGCTCTAAATATTAATTGGTCAGGTGCACTATTAATTCCATTACCTTCAAAAGATAAAGGATTCATTATAAAATCTTTAAATACACTTTCACTTATTATAGTATTGTAATATCTTATTTCTTGTAAAGATCCTGAAAATGAGGGTTGGGTAGATGAAGTAGCAAAGTATGCTATAGTAGATGTAGACCAAGTTCCTGAATTTATATTTGAAGATGAAATATAACCTATAGAAGTTCCATCATTTCCGTTGTATATTTTATTAGCAGCAGTTAATTCAAAACCATTTGAACTACCACTTGTTATCATTACGGACCACCAACCTTTATCAAAAAATGGTAAATATATGCTTGCAGAGTTATTAGCTGTAGAAGTATTTGGAATCCATTTTAGATTAGCGTATTGGTAATATGGATCTTTAATAGAACCATTATATAACGAACTACTTGTTAAACCCGATCCTGTATATTCTAAAACTAAATCTGATATTAAAGTAGAGCCATTATATAAACTAAATAAAGATTGTGATAAATTTGTTGGAGGAAATTCCTCAGCTTTAAATCTAAATTGTACTGTAGATGGTCTATCACTTATAGCATTCCAATCACTATTTACAGCCCAGGATGAGGATACAAAATTATTTGATGTATTAAAAGCATAATTAAAATTATTTTGATATAAATCGTAATCATTAGCGTTAACTTGATCTTTACCGCCGAATTCAGATATTCTTAATATAGTATCAGGTATACCATATGATGTTATCAACGCTCGTAATCCAGCTAAAGTTCCTTTTGATTTGAGCAGGTATGGTATATTGTGATATAGTCTTTTATACAAAGATTTATTAGCATCATCTAAAGATGTGACCGATGATATATTTAGTATGTCTTTTTCTTGTAATAAAAATTCAATTTCGTTTGTAGTACCTCCTCCTTGCTTTGGGATAATTCCATCATCATTTAATAATATCCTATCTCCAACTTTATAACCACTACCTCCTAATATTGTAGTAATGTTAGATATACTTCCATCTGCAGCCACTGTAAATTGTAGTGTTGCTCCTTGACCTTTTGAAACTGATATTATCCCACTATCTACTAAAAGGGTGTATGTTCCAGGGACACCATCATTTGCATAATACGTTTCACCTGATGGTGGGTAAGAAATTGAAGAAGATAATTGGTTATCTACTGGGGATAATGCTCCTACATTGCCTTGAGGTAATATAAGGTTATCTATAAATTCTTTTCCTGTAGGTACAGGGGTAGTAAAACTTGCTTCAGGGTAAGGAAATAAAGAACCATTAGGAGTTATACCTAAAAACGCTGTATATAGTTCTGAGTTAGAGAAATTATTTTGATATAATTTAACTCCAAAATCTTTTATAGCATCAGATACTAAATCTTTACTAACCCCAAAATCTAATCTGTTATCCGCATTATATTTTTGAGTAATATCCTTTGTGTATAACCAAACATTATCATAATACTGAGCAACCATATCAACAAATAAATCATATTGTTTATTTGCAGGATCTTCTCTTAAATATTCTGGTATTGATTTTAGTAATTGATCTGGGTTAGCATTATCATAGTTAGATGCTGATAATAATTGACCCCCAAAATATACATTATTTTCATTTGCACTACCTAACCAAGTTAGAACTTGAGAACTAGTAGAAGGTAATAAAATGTAAGGTGGTAAAGATGTAGCTCTTTCACCTACACCTATTACTAGTTTTGGGTAAGCAGCAGAACCACTACTATAATACATAAAATATTCAAATTTATCAAAATTATCTATAACATTTGATATCTTTTTATCTTCTATTAATTTGGTTGTTTCTGAACTGGTTACGTTTGTGAATGTGTTAGAGCTAGATGTATAAGATTCTATTAATCCTACTTTATAATAAAAATTTTCTATACGTGTTTGAGCTGAGCTAAAATTAATAAAATTATTAAAATCTGTATAATCTACACTTATATTAATAGCTGACTGGGATAATAAACTATTTACTTGGTTTTGGGAACCTGTAGATGCACCACTGGTAATATCCGTATAAGATAAAGGTTGGGATGAATTATTAACTTGACCCTTAATTGGTATGTTAAAATTTGGACCTTGGATTTGTGTAAAATCCGTAAGTTCAATTGTTTCCGGGGGATAATTTACTAAAAAAGCTTCGGGTTCATTTAAAGTAGTAACAACCCATAATGTAGATCTTAAATCAAATTGAATAGGGAGAGGTTCATATAATTTAATTATTATAGTAGGGTTATCGGTTGTTTCATTAGCTAAATTAATATTATTAGCTATAACTAAATTATTAGAACCAAAATTAAGGTAAAAGTCTACAAAATAATCTTGGTTATCTCTAAAATCAATAAACTTATTAGATTCTGATACTATATTTATATCTTCAGTACTATCTAATCTAATTTCGGTTCTATCTGAAGATATTTCGGAAATAAAAAGGGTTGAGTTTGAATTGCCTATTTCATTATTTAAAAAATTATAATATGCTACATACCCTCCATTATCAAATCCTAAAGTTGTTACATCATCACCTGGGGAGATGTTAAATTGTGATATTTTTGGGATTGGTTGAGAAGCAGCTTGTCCATCTTCTTGGACATTGTATCTAACATAATTATAATTTTCTGATATTATATTATTATTTAAATCATATATAAAAAATTCAATTGAGCTTTCTAGACTTACAAATTGAGTATCAATAGATGATGATGCTATTAGATTTTCATCTTGAGGTTCATAAGTTTGGAGCTCAAACGTAATAGGATTAACTTTTGAAATTTCAACCATTTTATGTTTTTGCCCTCCTTAATTTATCTGCTGCTGCTGCTCCCTGTGATTTTATTGAATTACTTGAAGAATCTATTTCAGATACTTTGTTAGAAAAGCTTTCAGCAATGCCTCCATTATTATTACTATTACCATTACTTCCTCTAGTGTTTGAGTTTGGATTAAGTCCTATATCAGCTAATTCATTAGTAGCAAGTGGATTTGGTAAAAGTGAGTTAACCGATTCTTGTTGGGATTGTAATAATTCCTTTCTTAAATTAGCTATTTCTAGTTGTAAAGCTTCTATTAATTCATTACCTTCATCAAAATTTATATATTCACTACTAGTTTTTATTAAAAATTCATGGGAATTGGTTTCTCCTAATTCGTTTATTTGGTAGAATAATTCAGTATATAAATCAAAAAATTCTTGAACTGTAGGTTGGGCATCAAGTTGTTCTTGAATATTTTGTACTCCAAGTTCATTAAAAGAGGTATCTATAATTTTATTATAGGGTCTCTTAGCAAAAACTTCCTTATTTAATTTTATATTTTCTTCCATTATAATGCGTTTACTACTTTAAAGTAATAACTATCATCTAATATAAGTGTAGAACCGTTAATGTTAGTTTTAATACAAACCTTATAATATCTTTCGGGTTCTAGACCATTCATATACACATCAAAATAATTTCCTTCACTATCAGAACTTAATTGTGTATATAATGTACTATAATCTACGACAAATTCGTCGGTATCCAAATCTTTTATAGCATAATATGAAGCTGTTGGTAAATAATCAGTTCCGGTAAATCGAGATGCAGTAGTCCACACAGCAGGTGGATATTTAGGTGCAACATTAAATCTAAATCGGTTTACACTTTGTGGGGTAAATAAACCTGGATTTTCTGCTAATGAAGATACTAAATTAGTAGTTTTAACTATACTAGCAGTAGCGGAACCTGTTAATACACTGTTATAATCTCTCCATTTAAATTCTAATTCTGGTGGGTATATAGTATTTGTATCAACACTATAAAACTGCATTACAGGTTGGATTTGAGTATTAGTATTCCACTCAACATTATTTTCCCATTTTGTAATAAAACCATAATTAGGAAGTGAAGCAGAACTATTAACACCTAAAGAACTACTATACCATAATGAAACTACAGTTTTAGCATTTACTTTTAAATCTTTACTTGTTCTTGTATCAAATGATTGTGTTACAGCATATAAAGTACCATCTGACCCACTATAATACCATGAACCTCCACCTTGCATTACATAATTTAGATTTGTAGAACTTGTAATATAATGATTAGTACTATCTGAACCACTTAAAGTCCAAGATATACCTGAATTTTTAAATTGGGGGGAATACCAATTAGTACCATCTGTAGTTAATGGTTGGTCTAAATATGTTCCTGTACCATTCCACCAATATTGAGCTGTGGGGTGTACTGAGAGATCCGTTGATTCTACTACACCTTGGGCAGTTGCTATATATGATCTAAAATCTACATCCCATTGTTTTCCTTTAATTTTATTATTAATAACATCTTCTATTTCATCTTGAACAAATTCTGTTAGAAATCTTGCTACTTGGGGATTAGATGCTACAGCTATATTTAAATTAGAAATTTGGGTAATAGGATCTATTCCCGTATTCATATCAGGGAAAAATGAATATAATGTAGCGTCTTTATATGGAAAAAGTTTATATACAGCCATGTTTTAAAATGTTGAATTATCTGGTAATGTTTCTGGGGTAAATGAATTTTCGTATTTGTTTCCAATTGAAGGTAAGTATCGGTGTAACATAGTATTAACAATAACTCCCTTTGTATCCATTAAAGGGCCCGTTGGAGTTTCTGTTTGGTATATACCTGAAGGAATATTATGAGCACCCGCAGTTGTTCTATTAGGACCTCCATCAGGGTTAGGATTTTCAACATCTAAACTGGTTCCTCCTGGGGTTTTGTTAAAAATGTTTTGGGGTGAAAGTTGAGTTCCATTTATACCATATGCACTATTAGGGCTTGCTTCTTCTTGATAATTATCTAAATAAGTATTACTTGGAGAATATTTATGATCATGGTTATATTGTGGAAAACTATTAGGTCCTCCTAAAGGTCGAGGATTATCAACATCATAACTAGTTTGATTAGCTGATCTAAAAGTATTATTTATTGCAAAAGGGTTTATTGGTGCTAAAGCCATGATTTTTAAATTTTATAGTGGTACTACTTTTCCTATAATATCAGTATTAGGATATTTAATTTCAAATATACTTGCATCTAAACTAGGATATATTATTTGGTTTTGGGTTGCTCCTTCTACATCATAAGCATATTGAGAATATCCTGAAGAGGTTCCTGCTTTATTTGATATAAAAATATTTTTAACTGTTTGAACTCCTTCTATTTTATCTAATCTAACAAATATTTCATTTACCATAATAGGTTGATTTACCTGCCAATTATTTATATTAAAGTATTCTTGTAAAGATTCGATACAAGATAATATTACTTGACTATTTATAAAATTAGGTAATACTATTATTTCAAAATTTAATTTAATGTTTATTATGTATACATCTTTTATTTCAATACTATCACCAACCATTTTATACTGGGAGAGATAAGTTCTTAAGTTTTTCTTTAAAGCTTCAGTAGCTGTAGCAAATTGACCTTCACTATTTTGTGATAAAATATATAAACATAAGGTTTCAAGTGTAGCTGATTGGTTATCTAATTGTGGTTTTTCAATATATGCTTTAGATACTACACCAAATTCAGAAGGCATACTTAAAGATCTAATCATATAATCATCTAAGGTAACTGTTCTTTGTTGAGTTGTAGTTTGGATTATTGTGTTTTGTCTTATTTCTTCATCTGTATCTCCTCCTCTACCTCCAGAAGCAGCGTCTGAATTAAGAGATGCTAGAGTTCCAAATATATAGTTTGCGGTGTTACTATCTAAGTTAATAGTATTAAATGTTGTATTAGTAGTATCTAAGGTAGTTAAATCCCCTCCAGGGACATTAGATTCAACACCACCACCTGTTAGATATCTTACTGTTAAAGTAGTACTAGAAGGTGCTATACCATAAGTATCTGTAAATAAGAAATTTGTAGGTGAGTAAGCAGTTGTAAGTTTGTTTTGGTTAAATGGTAAGCCTATACCTACATTATTAGGATTAGGTATTATTACCTCATCTATATCATTAGGGTTCCCAGCCCCAAATTGAATTTGTAGGTTTGTTTCAGAAGTGTGTCTTGTAGCAAAACGTCTTTGCACTTTTTTAAGTTGGAGAAGGAATGGTACATCTCCTGCATCTGCTACATTATTAGGATCATTTACATTAGTATTAGCTATATTATCATAAACCATTTCTTGACCTAGATAATCTACTTCATACCATGTATTACCATCTGAATCTATTATATCTAGTATTCCTATTATATTATTTGAAGTAATATTAATTGTTTGAAATTGTTGTGGGGTTGTAAATGCAAAAGTTTCTGTATTGACGTTTGCAGAAATAGCATTTCTTTTTTTTGTTAAAAGATAATATTCTGGGTTATCTCCTGATATTTGGTATATTTGAATTGTAGTAGGATCTAAAGAACTAGAGATGGTAAAATCGCAACTGTCTTCAATTAAAAATCCTATGTTTGGGTTTAATGAAGAAGCTATAGTGCTATTTTCTCCTATAGTTAAAGCATAATCAAAATCAGGTACATATTCATTACCTACTAATTTTGATGGAATTTGTTGATATAAATCTATTGTAACTTGAGCTGCTCCTGTAGATTTTGGTTTATATCCAAACATATAAGCCAATTCATATAAGTTATTTGTTTGTCTAGCAAATTGAGTAAATGTTTCTTGTAGTTGGTTATCTAAATAAAATGACATTACATCACCTACGTAAGCTGCTTGTTCCATAAACATCATTCCAGGTGATGTTGGAGTAAAATCATTGTAGGTGTTAGGGAAATAAGTCTGTGAGAACTCTACTAATTTAGCTCTAATATCAGAGAAATCTCTGTTTAAATATTTTACGTCTCTATCTACTGTTGTCATTATATGAAGTCTATTTCTAATGTATCGCTAATATTAGTGTTTATTACACTATAAATTAAAGATACGGTTATTGTGTTTAAATCTTCTTGTCTTAATATTTCTAAATTTCCTATAACTACATTTGGGAAAAATTCTTGAAGTTCACTTGTAATTCTTTCTTCAAGACCATCTAAATTATTATCTGCGATTTGTTCAAAAACAAAATCTCTTAACCCACCACCAAATGTAGGATTTAAGGGACGTTCTCCTGGGTTAGTTAAAAAATAGTTTATTAAATTATTTTTAATAGCAGCTCCTGTTGTATAGTTAGGTCTAAAACATGAAGGAGCATTAAAGGGTATATCTACTCCTACAGCTGCACTTTTGTCAAAGTCTATGGGTGATATTTGTTGCGCTCCAAATGCCATTATTTAGTCATTAATCCCATTATTTGGTCCATATTTACTTCTCCTCCTGGTAGTGCTCCACTTGGTGATGTTGTATCGCCTTGACCTTGTGGATTAAAGGGTTTGTTACCAAATCCTTGAGCATCTCCACTTTTCATATTTATTCCTGTTTCTCCTAAAATATCCATATATTTTTGTCTTTGTTCAACTAAGGAATGTTTGGGGGTTTGTGTAACAGGTGCATGTGTAGTTGATGTAATACTTTCTTGTATTGGTTGTGTAACTATAGCTTTAGGTGCTTTAACTGCTTCTAATAAAACTTCCTTTAGCTCCTCTTGTATAGCCTCTCTAACGGCTTCTTTAATTATTTTTTTAAGTGCTTCGGTTTTCATAATTGTGTTTGTTATAAATATTAAATTAATCTGCTTTTAAATCATTTGTTTGAATATAATATACTAATTCGTCTATTAAAATTTGGTCATTTGATGAGAATGAAGGTTCGCCTTCTAACATTATTACTCCTGCTTTATTTCTAGCTATAGCTTTTCTACGTTTTAAACCATCAACACTAGAATTATCTACGGGTATTACATCCATTTTAAACCCATTAACATTAGTAACTACTGGGGATAATTGTTCAGATTGTTTTTGGGTAGCTTCTAATAAATCGGATGATAGTTGTTCTTGAGAAATTAATGTTTCTCCTGAAGATGTAACTGATAAAGCGCACCCACCAATTAAGGTGTCTAATAAAGCTAAGAAATTTAATACTCTTTGGAGTTCTTCTATTAATATTATTACTACTACTAAAGTATTATTAGAAACTACTCTTAATTTAGCTACAACTTTATCAATTTTTTCTATTATAAATTTTATTGGTTGACCAAAATTAGGAGCTCCAAAACCTGAAATAGGGAAGAATAGAAATACGGGTGTAATGGAATTTACTACTATATCAAGTGCAGTTACCACCCCAGCTATTGAGGATACTACTACTCTTACAGTTTTTAAAAATTTCATTATATTGTTTAAAGCTTTAGTTAAGTTATTTTTTTTTCTAATAATATTATTTAATTCTCCTGAGTTAATAGGGCATGTTGCATTCATACTACTAAATTCTTGACCTATAAAATCGCTAGCATTTGGAATCCCAAAATCAGCTATTAAGGTGAGTACTTGAGGAATTAAAACTGTTTTAATTTGAACAATTACCCTATTCATAGCTTGTTGTTTAGCTACTTCAAGGTTCATTTTAGATGCCTTCATTATTCCCATTTGTACAGCAGTAAATGCAATTTGTTTGTCTATAGATTGCCTTAAATCCGCCTTTGAATCTTTTAGTGTTATAATTCCAATTCTTCCTTGGTTTTTTAACTCCTTTGACAAATTAAATGGGTTTATCTTTTTTTGAGTATAGTTCTTAGAAAATATATTTATTTTAAACATTTCTCCAGGAGTGTATTCTCCTGTTAGACTGAAATTACCATCAGTACCCGTTATAGCAGTATCACCTAAAGTAGAAGTAATTGTAGTCCCTGGGATTGGTTGTTGGTTTTTATCTATGATTTGACCTATTATTATATATCCTATGGGTGGGTTTGGGTTAGCCATTATATTGTTTTACTTACACTAGATAAAATAGGTGTATTATCATTATCATCTTTTGTTACACTTGCTAGTACGGCATTTAATGCTATTTCTGTGGTAGCTGCGGTTATAGATAATGGATTATCAGATACAACATCTCCAATAGTTACTTGCATTAGTTGAAGTTGTTGTACTAATTGTTTCAAGTTGGTACATAAATTAAATAATTCAACTCTTAGGGTTTCACCCTTTACAAGAGGTTCAGTTGCATCTTTACTTCCTAATTTTATAGTAGTTCCTACTTGAATTACAAAATTTGAATTAGTATCAAAGTTAAACCCTTTAACAGCTTCAAAGCTTATTGTTCTTTTAGAACTTAACATTATATGGTCAGTTTTAGAATTAAAAACTAAACGACCTGAATTTATTATAACTTGATTTCCATTAAATAATGAGGAATTTGTTGGAGTTTCTCCAAATTTAGTGGTATATGAAGTATATCTTTTATTATTAAAAAGTACAGGATTTGTTACTATGGGAATTTGTTGTGTAGATGTTAAGTATATGGAGGATAAATCTTTATTAATATTTTCTGTTATAGGTACCCATCCTTCTTTTGGAGTATTTGGATCTTGACCATTTCTTATCAAAGTAATAGGATCTCCATTTTTACCTGAATCTGACCAGTTGTTATATACTGTTAAATCATTTGGTGGGTTATTTTTATTTGGATTTGCAGTACTACCAAATCTAATACTATTTCCCCATCTACCACTTTGTATCATATCTCCGGGGAGAGGTAAAAGAGGTTTAATATTTGATCTTTCAATAAAGGTATTTTGACTTAAATTAAAAGGGCTATTTAATGGGGTAGAATTTCCTTCAGTAGAGGCTAAATAATTTTGTTCTGGTTGATTTGGTTTTACTGGGTTAGGGAATGCATTATGGTGTGGGTTGTTCCAAATACTAAACATATTAAGATAATAGTAAGATTTACTGGATGTATTTGATCCAATATTATTATTAGGACCCTCAATCAAAAATATTAATTCATTAATCAGTGGGTAAGTAGAATTATTAGGGTTAAAAGGCCTAGCAGTATTACCTGTATTTGAACCTTGTAAATCATCTATAGAATAAAAAATAGTTCCAATGCTAGAAAATCCTCCAAATTCAAAAAATCTAGGATGGTCTGGGTTTAGTATTATATCTGTAACTCTTGCTATTTGAGTTTTATCATTTAAAGTAGAAAATGGAGAAGATAAACCATCAGGATATAATATTTTTTTGGATCTTTCAGGCATTAATCTTCTTTTTTAGGTGGAAGTTGTAAATTATTTATCTCAGTTAAAAGTTGTTCTTTTTCTGCTTCTGAGATGCCAAATCCATTTTCTTCTGTACCTTCGTTTGCAAATATACGTTGGAATATTGTTGCTACTTTTATAAGCGCTTCATCGTTTTTAATGCCAAGTTCCATGTATTCTTTGATAAGCGGCACAATCATTGTAGCATCGCCTATATCGCTAATTAATGGTTTAAGCTCATTGATTAATGCGCTAATTTGTGTTTCTTTCTTCTTTTGATTATCGTAAATTTCTTTAAGTAAATCCGAGTATGATTTTTTACCGAATACTTTTTTATCTAAATGACTCATAGTTATACGTTTAGTTCGAGTATAAATATGATTATTTAATGTTTTTCGAAGTCTATATAGCCTGTTTCTAGATAAAAAACATAACTACCTTTAAATAAACCATATAATTTAGTAGCTATTTTAGTTATTTTAGGGGTTTTAACTTCTAAACCATGACTAGCCATTATTTCTCGTATATAGATGTATAATGCTTTTTTATTAAATATTTCTAGATTTTCTCTTTTTCTAAATAATTCTAGTATAGCATCTGCTACTTTATCATCATTTCCTTTTGGAAAAAAAGTATCAAATCTATCTTCTACATATTTTACATATGCATCTATAAAAATAGATAATCTATCTTTTTCTTTTTCTTCACCCATTTGGTATGAGTAATTATCATCTTTAAATAATTCATCTACAGGTGCTGTTTGAACACGTTTTTTGTAGTTTTTTGTATTATATACTATTAACCAATTCTTTGTAATAGTACCAAAATAAGAATATGCTTTAGCTCCGTTTTCTGGGTTAAATAAGTGTAATTTGGATAGTAAAAATGTTATTACTTCGTGTTGTAGATGTTCTATTTGATCTACTTCTGTGTAGTAAAATTTAAAGGTGTGGATTATGTTTTCTGTTAATTTAAAAAAAGCATAATGAATTTCATCTCTGTAAATGTTACTTCTTACTTCCGAATCTGGTTCATTGTTGTACCTAACGATAGCGTTTTCGGTATCTTTAGTAAAGTAGTTTTTAGACTTAGGTCTACGTTTTTTAGCCACGGTAATCATTTTATTTCTTTCAACTTAAAATCATTTAAGATATCTTGAATTTGTTGGACTGATTTAAAAAACTGTCCAACTTCATCATCAGAAGAAAATGTGCCTTTTTGGTCTATTTCTTTTAATTTTTTATCTGAAGCCTCTATAGTTTTAGATAGTCTATCAAGGTAATTTAAATATTCTGCTAATATATCTTCTTGTTTTTCATTCTTACGTAATAAATTACGGGTTGTAAAACCAAATAAAATGGTTAAGACTGATAATGCTGAGATTGTTATTATTTCTATCATAAACTATTTAACATATTTTTTAAGCCTTCACTCTTAATCGAGCCAAGTGCTTTGGTTTTTACGTCTAACTTTTTTCCAATTGGTTCGTTTGGAGTACTTCCTTTAAATTTAGGTAACCATTCTTTTTCAAATTCAATTCTAGCTGCCATCATGTCTGCTTGATGTAAGATAAAAGGTAATGAGGTTCTTGGTTTAGTTTCTGGCATATATGATTTTAGATATTTGTCATTTGCTGGGTCATATAAACCATCATGTGTTTGAATACCTACCATCTCATTAAATGTATATCTAATACCATGTTCTTGAAGTAAAAATAATCCTCGATCTGGTACAGATGCAAATGCAATCTTTTTATTATGCATATAATCTTCACCTAATTTATCTTTTCTCCATTTGTCGGTTTGTGGGATGTAAGATTCATGTTCTGAATCACCCATTTTACCTAAATCATGGTTT
>Ga0209535_1000748_pt1 | contig 22747 bp, 27 predicted proteins | sample LinPmetageLP28_FD_184041 | JGI IMG/M metagenome (GOLD analysis project Ga0209535, IMG submission 184041) | Marine viral communities from the Pacific Ocean - LP-28 (SPAdes) (version 2) | ecosystem: Environmental > Aquatic > Marine > Oceanic | place: Pacific Ocean | collected 2009-08-22
GTGTCAGGGGACTTCCAGACGACTTTGATGACAAGTCAGGAGACTATGTCAACGGTGAATGGCAGGCTCTGGGAATACAATCCGGAGGGCACGAAGGACAATCATTCAATGATTACCCAATGCTGTACTCCATACTGAGGAAATTCCCATACAAGACCAACGTGGCGATCATGACAGTTGGGCCAAACACTAAGATTGGTAATCACACAGACAACGAAGGTGGTTGGAGATACCAGATGTGTCTAGACGACGGTGGAGGAGATCAAAGTGGTATGCACGTGATGAACCTTGAAACGAGGAAACAGGAACTTTACACATGGAAATCTGGAGAGGCTTTTGTGTTCCAGCCAGACATACAGGTACACAACGGTTTCAACAACAATCCAGGGGAGAGAACCACATTATTAATTGACTTTTTTAAAGAATCATTGTACACTAAAGATAAGTTTGAACAATATTACCAACACTATTCGGAATGTTTCGAAGGATTGGAAAATCTAGTGGATGTGCATGAATCAAGAAAACAAAAATAATATAGCAATTATAGGTCACACCAAGGGCATAGGCAAGGCCATAGCCGATCTTTACGAAAGAAAAAATTACAAAGTCATTGGGTTGAGCAGAAGCAATGGTCATGACATTGTCACAGAGCAAGATAAGATATTGGAACAGATCGACGGTTGCGGCCTTGTTGTCATTAACGCCCACGCTGGCAGGGGACAGTTGAACCTGCTTAAAAGAATATACGGCAGGCACGCATTTGATCGCATGAAAGTTGCTGTGATAACAAGCACATCAGGAACTGACGAAGGACAAGATTACAATGAGTTCAAAGTATGGAACAAATTCGAATACGTGCAGTACTGTGAAATAAAGAAAGAGCTGATGGAATACATCACTGAGTTGCAAGACGAACTGCTAGAAAAACCTTTATCAGTATATGACATATGTCCTGACGTGGTAGACACAGACATGACAAAAGGATTATGGGAGAACCTACCAAAGTTGAAAGCCGAAGAAGTGGCAGATGCAGTGCAGTACTGTTTCGAAACAACATTTAACGTAAACAAAATGGTTATACAAAAGAATGCAAGATAGACCCTGGGACAGAGACAAGGATTATGACACACTGGTGAAGTGGTGGACAGATTGGGAGTTTGGACAGGTGCCAAAGGAATGCCTGCCACCGGATGGTGTTATGGTAGAAATGGAGGGCCAACCCATCTGTGCGGGCGGACTGTACATAGGGGAAGGCACACAGTTTGGATTTATGGAATGGATAGTAACGGACAGACACGCAGACGCCCGTAAGATACATTCCAGCCTAAAGATTTGCATAGACAGGATCATGCAATTAGCCAAAGATAAGGGACTTAAACTGGTTTACACTGCAACAAAAGAACAGGCACTACACAAAAGATACACAAAATACCACGATATGGTGCTTACGGAGAGCAACGTGAAGACTTTCCTGCGAGATCTAGATGGATCTTATTCTGAGGATTTAACTTGGATATCTGACGATGAGCAGATTGATAACCGTAATAAATAAGCATAAGGAGTACATTCAAATGGCAACAAAAGAAGAAGTAGCAGATTACATCAATGCAAACTACGAGGCGGCTTGGACCGACGCGGAAGAGGCAAAGATTGATAACATGCTTACACCAGAACTTGCATCTATATTGATCAAGTTAGTGGGTGATGTGAGTTTCTTGACTGACGTTAGAGACAACGCATCTAACAACTAGAAATGGCATACAAGATAAACAACACATTCGGAACCTTGTTGGTAACCCTGGCTGATGGGACCATCGACACAACCACGACAGATATTACGCTGATCGGAAAAGGCTACGCAGGATTTGGAGAGAGATTGAATGAGAACCTTGTCAAGCTTCTAGAAAACTTCAATAACACCTCCGCTCCCGACAATAAAATTCAAGGACAGCTTTGGTTTGACCAAACAAACAAAAGGCTTAATGTATACGACGGTACAAAATTTAAACCAGCAGGTGGCCCGACCAATTCAACGTCTGCTCCAACCAACGCGGCACTAGGAGATCTTTGGTTCGATACCGGTAATAATCAGCTGTACACATACAATGGTGCATCATTTACCCTTATCGGTCCAACCACAGTAGCAGGATCTGGAGTAACCCAGGTATTTGCGGAAACGGTGCAAGACAACACAGGAACAAACAGAGACATTTTAAAATTAGTTGCCAACGATGCAGTGGTGGGGGTGGTATCTAACCTAGCATTCACGCCAAGCGGAACTGAAACAAATGGTGCGGCATTGGTGTCGGCAGGCTATTCAGCAGTGGCACAAGGTATACAACTTTCATCAAACGTCTCTTCTGCAAAATTCAGAGGCACAGCAACAGATTCAGATTCACTTGGTGGCGTGACCGCGGCAAACTATCTACGTTCCAACGCCAATGACACAACATCAGGAACATTAGGTGTGCTTACTGACGGTACCACACTAACTTTAGGTGCAGGATCAGACATAACATTCACGATGGCCAGTGATAATCTAACCATTGCACAATTGACACAGGACAAAGACATAATTTTCACAGTCAACGATGGTGGAACTACAACAACACTTATAACACTTGACGGTAGCACGGGTAGAGTCGAGCTTCCTTCGGTAGGTGATATAAGGGTCAAGGGTAATTTGACAGTTGACGGGACCAGCACAACAATTAATACGTCATCACTCACAGTTGAAGACAACATTATTGAATTAAACAGAAACATATCGTCAAATTCCGGTATGCCTAGCTTCTCTGGACTAAAAGTTAACAGGGGTAATGCATCAACGGTTACAGAACAAGACCTATTTTGGGTTTGGGATGAAACATTTGCTGATGATGGCACCACGATACACGGCAACGCCGGTGGAGCCTGGACTGCTTTCAAATCTACAGACGTGGGAGGCAGTGAAATGTCTGCACCGACACTGGTGGACATTAGAGCCAACGTTGTACATGCAACGGCGACAGCGGCTCAATACGCTGACTTGGCAGAGAGATACGCCACAGACACACCGTTAGAAACTGGAGAAGTTGTGATTTTAGGTGGCAATCAAGAGGTTACAAAATGCATGGAAGAAAAGTCCAATGCTGTCTTTGGAGTTGTGTCTGATACTCCAGCATATTTGATGAACGCAGAAGCTGGCAACAGTGACACCCACCCAGCCATTGCTTTAAAAGGACGTGTTCCGGTAAGGGTATCTGGCAAAGGATCAGCAGGTGATCGTATAGTATCAGCAGGAACGGGAATGGCACGTGTGGCCGAGCTAGATGAATGCACAGCATTTAATACTATTGGTCGATTAATTAAAGATAAATATAATGAAGAAACAGCACTCACAGAGTGTGTTATAGGAGTTAAATAGTTTTATGGGATATGTAGCAGGAGAAAAGATACTAGACGATGAATACAATAATTTTGTAGCCAGTACTAGTGATCCTCATGGATACAATCACTTCGCAGGCACAGGAGCAGGACAATACGGGCTAGGCCAAGCAAACCTACCTCAGGTTGTAGCAGGCACGGGTACGGTCAATGCTTCAAACTGGAACGCACTGTTTGCCGGAATGGACAACATTGCAAATCACACAAACGATTCATTGACGGCCAGGGGCCAGGTAACGGCAGGAGATCCCATCAAGATCAAATCAGCGATTGCGGCGGACCTTACGTCATTGGCGGCATTGGTAGCGGCCGGTAGCGTGGATGCGACAGCAATTTCAGAGAGTTCAGAATTAAGGAGTGCGGTGGCATCTGCAAGATTCAGTGCAACTCACATCGTTGAGCATTCGGTGACATTCGCAAATGGAAACAACCTAAGGTACTTCTTCAACGCAGGAGGCAAGATCAGAATTCAACTTACCAGGAACGGCAACGGTGGAAGTTCAGCAACAAGCAAGGATTCCTCTGTTGATGAATTGATCACTGCCATGGGCAACTTCGACATAGGTGCACAGGTGTCAACGAGATCAGGATCAGGCGAGAATTTACAGACAAATGGTCTTGCAAATGGTGTTGACGATCTAGGTACTGGTTACACAACGCTGATGGTACTGAGACAGAGCAATGGAACATACACGACCATGGATCTCAAGATCGAGGCCAAGGTAGACAACGCAACTTATGGTTCTGCCGTTAAGGTCACAGTCAAGTGTTCAGTGATTGACGCAGACTCAGGAGACGCCCAGTTCACAGATGGTAACACTTCAAGCGTCGACCAGTTCGCGAACTTCATTGGGGTTACTGATTGGGCATTGCACACAATGAACCCAACTACTGCACAGGGCTTAAATCCAGTGTACGGCATATCAGCAAGTGCCATTGAAAGCAACAACGTAGCAAACGGATAATAAATTTTTTCCATCATTGCATTCAGCAATAATTAACTGTATAATACAGTTATATGGATATTGGCAATATTAAGAAACACTCGGACCTTAACTTCGACGTAGCACAGGCCAAGAAGAATGCATTGGAGAAGATGCGTTCTCGACAGCTGATGGCCTACAACGAGAGACTGTTCAATGCAGATGCCAATACCATAATTATGGTCAGCACACTCAAACAACACAGCAAAAAGTTCTATGTGTTAGATGTCAATGACAATCCCTGTCATGTCGAAGATCCGAATGATTTCCTAAACAAACTAATAGAAAGAAACCAGGAAACACTCAACTCGTATCAACAGCTACATCAAGATCTTGCAAAAAAGAGCAAATAATGACAACCGGTGTACTGATGTACTGTTTTGACACACCTGAATTAAACTATCACCGTTTGGCTGAACGTTGTGTCCAACAGATACGAAAGTACTTAAAATTAGAAATCACAATAGTAACGAATATAGAAACTTATAAAAAATTCAAACCTCTGGGAATGATCAATTACAAGTTGGTGGAAAACAAGACCACCAACACAAGACCTTACAGGGGTAGAAGTGTGGCATGGTACAACAAGGAACGTGCCTTGGCATATGAACATTCGCCCTACGATACCACCATACTGATGGACTGTGACTATTTTGTATTTTCTTCCACCCTGTTGGAATTGGCAAACACAAAGTTTGACATGATGTTGCACGACCGGGTGCATGACCTTACAGGCAGGGACATGATCCTGGGCAAGGACGAGAGCACACTGCCTTTGGTATGGGCTACAGTGACACTATTCAAGAAGGGTGCAAAAACCGAGGCGATATTCGCCATGATAAGACACGTGCAGGAATATTACCCACACTACAGGAATCTTTACAGGATACGTTACACGAATTACAGGAACGATTACGCTTTCGCTATAGCACTGCACCAATTGAATCTTGGTAGTCGCATACCCACAGCTATGACAATGTTGGCAGACAGCGTGGATGTTATAGACAGTGATGAAAACGGCATCGTTTTCAAACACGGTGACAACATTATGTTCACAGCAGGGCAAGACGTACACGTGATGGACAAGGAGTGGTGCAATGGATAAGGGATATGTGTGGTTCGCATTGAACAATTCGACGACCGATTACATAGAGCTCAGCAGGACACTAGCAAACAGCATAAAGAAATTCAATAAGCACAACAAGGTATGTGTGATAACTGACAAGCCGGTGGAGGACAAACTGTTTGATTTTGTTAAGGTATTGAAGCAAGATGACAGTGCAGAGCAGGAATGGAAACTGAACAACGAATATAAAGTTTTTAACCTGTCGCCTTTTACACACACAATAAAACTTGAAGCAGACATGATGTTCACACAAAACACTGATTGGTGGTGGAACTACCTATGGCAACATGATCAGGTGTTCTCTTACCACTGCAGGAACTACAGGGATGAAGTTGTTGAACACAGTTTCTATAGAAAAATTTTTGTAAGGAACGATCTTCCCGACGTATACAATGGACTTCACTACTTCAGGAGGAGTGTCAAGGCCAAGCAGTTCTATGATCTGTGTGAGACAATAATAAAAGAATGGAAGACTGTAAAGGAGACCATACTGGTCAACTGCCATGATGACCAACCCACAACGGATGTGGTATATGCGTTGGCAAACAAAATACAGGATCCTCTACAACAGGACAAAATAGATTATGAATGGTTCAAATTCATGCACAACAAACAGCATGTGAATAAAATCAACACAAAATTTAAAAATGACAACTACCTGTATCCGTTGAAAGTTAATAAAAAATTATACATAGGTGGATATGTGCAAAGCAGGATTTGTCATTACCATAACAAAAATATACTAAAGGATATTGATGCCAGGATTTTTTGAAGCATTTGACAGGAGAAAGCCTGTGGTCAAAAAGCACACAGTCACAATACAGGGCAACGAAGTTGAAGTGAGCCTAGGAAAAAAATTAGAGATAATGCGAGCAGGTGAAGACAAATACATTTTGAAAGGCAACGAGATTGTTGTAAAGCCAATGCCAAAAAATAAAATACAGTTTCCTACTCTTAAAAAAGATAAAATGGGCTGTCATTTTCATAAAGGTGATCCTTTCTGGGTGGAAAGAATTGCTGAGGAGGGCTACACATGGAAGACAGAATCAGAGTAAGCGACCTAGATTTTGTTTACATCAGTTACGCAGAGCCCAACAAAGAACTGAACTGGGTTGACCTCAAGAACAAGGTGCCATGGGCAAAACGTGTTGACGGTGTAAAAGGATTTGATTCTGCACACAAGGCCGCGGCAGAGACAGCAGAAACAGACTTCTTTATAAGTGTAGATGGTGATAACATCATTGATGAAACGTTCTTACTGCAAACGTTGGACTGGTCAAAAACAAATAAGAAAGCTGTACATAGATGGAGGGCTAAGAACAATATCAATGGGTTGGTTTACGGCAATGGTGGGCTGGTTGGATGGGACAAGGAAACTTGCCTCAACATGCGGACACACGAGAACGCAGACACTGACGAAAATCAGATGGACTTCTGTTGGGGAGTACCACACGAGAATCTACATAACTGCTATTCTTCAACAATCATAAACGCAACACCGCAACAGGCATTCGTGGCAGGATATAGGGAAGGAGTGAAAATGAGCACCGAAAAGGGCAAACCTATAACTGCAAAAAATTATTACAAATCCATATGGAGAAACAATTTAAATATCTTGAGCACTTGGTGTACCATAGGTGCAGACATTGACAATGGCAAGTATGCCATGCTGGGTGCAAGAATGGGTTGCTTCTACACAGTGATCGAACCCAACAACGAATTCTTCAAAATAAGAGATTTGGATCAAATGCAAAACTATTTCAATGAAGTGAATCCAGAAAACATAGATGAGGAACTACAAATGTTCGGCAACAGTCTGAGACAGCAGATAGACATGCCCATTGCAGAAATGGACGAGGCCGACAGCAGATTCTACAGGTTCGTGATGCCACAACACAGGAACAAGGGAGTACAAGATCGTGAGTACTAGTGATTACAAAACAGATGCACTGACTGCCAAAGACAAGTTGGCAGAAGTTTCTCCCACGATGTGCCTGGCCAAGTGGAACCAGACCTCACTGCACCTGCCCACGGGACTGACCAACAGTTGCTATCATCCACCATTGCACAACATTGACGCAGAGAAGTTGAAACTCAACCCAGCCGCACTGCACAACACCGCAGAGAAAATTAATCAACGAAAACAGATGCTTCGAGGTGAAAAACCAGAAGGTTGTTCATACTGCTGGAACATGGAAAAGACCGGAGAGATGTCAGACAGGCACTACAGATCCGGCGAGCCATGGGCAATGCAGGACTTTGAAGACATCAGAAAGAATCCAATGGACGAACGTTGGACACCGAGGTACGTGGAGGTAAACTTCAACAACGCTTGTAATCTAAAGTGTAGTTACTGTTCTCCACAGTTCTCAACAACGTGGGGCAAGGAGGTGGACAGGTATGGCCAATATCCCACATCTCCTCCCCACAATGCACCAGAACACTTCCAGGGTAGGAGACGTCCAATACCCAACAGGGAAGAAAATCCTTATGTTACTGCTTTCTGGAAGTGGTGGCCAACGCTTTACAAGAACTTGAAGCACTTTCGTATGACCGGCGGAGAACCCATGATGGACAAGAACACATACAAAGTGTTCCAGTACATAATGGACCACCCCAAGAAAGATCTTCACTTGAATGTGACCAGCAACATGTGTCCGGCGGACAAGAAACTGAAGACCAAGTACTTCAACATGGCACAGGAGATATGTATGCAGGAGAAGGTGGAACACATGATGCAGTTCGTTAGTGTGGACGCATTCGGCAAACGTGCGGAGTACATACGTAATGGGCTGGACTTCAACTACATGATGGACAATGTGGAGGAGTTCCTGGACCGCATTCCTGTGCGTAACTCGATAACTTTCATATGCACCTACAACAACCTTAGCATAACCAGTATGGACAAGTTGTTGGAGAAGATACTGGAACTGCGGGTCAAGTACAGCAAGACCTATCAGAGGGTATGGTTCGACGTGCCGTTGTTACGTCAACCCCAATGGCAACAGATCACACTGCTTCCAGAGTCGTACCAAGCCATACACGAGGATAACATAAAGTACATGCAGGACCATTCCGGAGAGGACAACGGACTACACATATTCAAGGACTTCGAGATCCAAAAGATGCAACGCAATCTCGCATACTGGCGAGAAAACGCGGACGCAAGTACGCAACAAAAAAAGAACTTTTACGCATTTTTTACCGAACACGATAGAAGAAGACAAACAAACTTATTGAACACATTTCCTGAGATGGAAGAATTTTACGTGGAGTGCAAAAACGCATGAATGATTTAGAATATAAGAAACAAATACTAGATCCAAAGAGTGCAAGTTTTTGTGGAGCAAAATGGTACAACGCGACTATATGGTTAGGCAGTGGTATGACCACAAGTTGCCATCACCCACTTCCGCACAAGATTGATCTGGAAGAGATAAAAACAAACCCGAGTGCAATACACAACACAGCACAGAAGAAACTTGAACGTAAACAGATGCAGTGCGGGGACAGGCCTAAGGGTTGTGAGTACTGTTGGAAGATCGAGGACATTGAAAGAGACAATATTAGCGATAGGGTATACAAGTCAAAAATATTTTCAAATGAGGCATTAGATGAAGCACACAAGTCGCAGGCAAACACAGACTGGAATCTGAAAACATTAGAAATAGCATTTGACAGGACCTGTAACTTTGCTTGTACGTACTGTAATCCTGCATTTAGTTCTACCTGGGCAAATAACATTAAACGTCAAGGACCATACACTGACATGATGACAGATGGACGCAACCATTTTACACACAGTCATGAAAGTGCAGAGCCATACAAAAAGGACGAAACAAATCCTTACGTGGAGGCATTCTATAAATGGTGGGAGACAGACCTGCATAAAAGTTTACAAGAATTGAGGATAACAGGCGGGGAACCAATGATGTCACCCAACTTGTGGAGGTTGCTAGATTGGATTGAAACACAAGGTGACAAAATGAATCCCAGTATGACTCTTGCGATAAATTCCAATCTAGGTGCCAAGCAGAGCATAATTGATAGGTTTAAAACAAAATTGAAAAAGTTCAATAGGTTTGAATTGTACACGAGTTGTGAGGCAACATTCAGCCAGGCAGAATATATAAGAGACGGGCTGGTTTACGGAGATTGGCATTCTAATTTCTTGCATATGTTGGTGGATAAGGTTCCACGTGCGATTCACAACATGTGTACTGTAAATGCATTATGTTTGGAGTCTTTACCAGAGTTTTTAGAGAAGATGGTTTGGTTCAAAAGTGCAAGTAAGGTATATGGACCAGAGGTCAACTTTACTTTGAATATATTGCGATTTCCTAGCTTTCAATCACCGCTTGTACTACCGGATGACCTGAGAAATAAATTCAAACTGGACTTGGTAAAGTTTTTAAATAACAACGAAAAACATTTGGAACACATGGAGATCAATCAGACACAAAGGTTAATCGACTATCTAGATGTCGTCAAGACACCACACGCAGGTGCGGCCGAACAGAGTAAACTACAAAAAGACTTTAAAGCATTTTACAGTCAATACGATAAAAGATCAGGAAAGGACTTTGAAAAGACTTTCCCAATAATAGGAGAATGGTATCGTGGCATATGATTATGGCGCTAAAGAGCCCGAGAAATTAAAGATCAAAGATATGACTCCTAAAGAGAAGGAGTTGTTGATAGAAAACAATACATTCTGTATGATGCCATGGTTGCACATACATGCTTTCCCAGACGGCAGGGCATATCCTTGTTGTTTTGCATTAGACAAATATCCTGTGGGAGATTTAAACAAAGATTCTATGGAAACAGTGTTCAATGGCAATGACATGAAACAGATCAGAAAAAACATGCTGGCCGCAAGGCCGAGCAAACAATGTGGTAAATGTTATGACCAAGAGAAGTCAGGATTCTTTTCACTGCGTTTGAGTTCGAACAAACACTTCGGACACAACATAGGCATGGTTGAGAACACACAGGAAGATGGCAGTGCAGATTTTGTAATCAAGTATTGGGACATAAGATTTAGTAACTTGTGTAATCTTGCTTGTAGGAGTTGTGGAACATGGTTCAGTTCGAACTGGTACGAGGATCACAAGAAGCTGACAGGCAGTCCACCCAACCACGCAAAGATTTTGAAAGTGGGCAGGAGTAGTGATGATATTTGGGACCAGATGCTGGAGCAGTTCGAACACGTGGAACAGTTTTACTTCGCGGGTGGGGAACCAATCATAATGGAGGAACACTACAGGATATTAAAAGAGTTAGACAAACGTAAAATGTATCACGTGAGGTTGATTTATAACACAAACTTTACGAGAACAAAATATAAAGACATTGATGTTTTAGAATTATGGAAAAAATTTGATTCAGTATCAATAGGTGCGAGTCTAGACGCTGAAGGAGCCAGGGGAGAATACATGCGTAAGGGTACCGTGTGGAAAGACGTTGTGGCAAACAGAAAACGTATGCTTGAAGTTTGTCCAGATGTTGATTTCTACATATCAAGCACAGTGGGATTGATCAATGCATTACATATCACTGACTTCCACAGAAATTGGGTAGACCAAGGACTGCTTAAACCACAAGACTTTAATTTTAATCTGTTACAATATCCCTATGCACAAAGGATTGATCTTTTGCCAGAGTCATTCAAACAGCAGGTAAAAGAGAAATTTGAGAAACACATAGAATGGTTACGTCCTAAGGATCATCTTACTAGAGCAACCAAGGGCTTTGAATCTGGATTAGATTACATGATGAGGAGAGATAACAGTAAGGACATGCAACAGTTCAAAGACACGATGAAAAAGATGGATGTCATCAGAGACGAAAACATACTCGAAACATTTCCTGAATTAGCGGGGTTGTATGAAAAAAATTAAACCAAGCGAAGGTAACAAGGTATTCTGCATGGCTCCGTGGACACATACATTCATATCGCCACAGTTGGAAAGACGACTTTGTTGTGCTTCATTGGAAAAATCTACTAATTTTAAGCAGTACATAGATAGCAGTGGCCCTGATAAAAACAAAGAATTAAAAATGCTTTCACTTAAAGAACACTGGAATTCCGCATACATGAAAGACATAAGGGTGAAACTAATGTCGGGAAAGGAAATACCCGAATGTGCTACGTGTAATCATAAATTGCTCAATGCCCAAGTATACAGACAGCACTTCAATAGGTTCTACAAAGAACAAGTAAATGAAGCATTTGAAAAAACAAAAGATGACGGTGAAACAACAATGGAAGTTACTAGTTGGGATTATAGATTTAGCAACTTGTGTAATTTTACTTGTAGGATGTGTGGACCGCCTTTAAGTTCAAGTTGGGAAACTGAGAATAGAAAAGCAGGTAAATTAGAACCATGGATGCAGAAAGATATTAAGAATCAACTACAGAAGTTCCACGATCAGCAAGTAGTGAAGGAATTCACAGAAGCAGTTGAGAATAAAAGTGTCAAAGAATTTTACTGGTGCGGTGGCGAACCTCTTATGTGGAAAATACACTGGACAGCTATGCAACGAGTGGTAGAGTTAGGATATTCAAATGAGGTTTTTGCAAGATACAATTCAAACATGAGTAGGATTACATTTTTTGGAAAAAACCTATTCGATGACATTTTATCAAAATTCCAAGACTGGCAAATAAATGCTTCTATTGATGCAACCGGTGAGATCGGAGAATATATTAGAACAGGTTTAAAATATGACGAATGGTTAGAAAACATGCGTTATGCAAGGAAATGGATTAGACATCCTAGGCAACTGCAACTAGATCTTACTGTGACCTTACCCGGGTTGTTTGACTTAGAAAACATGTACGAGTTACAAAAGGATTTGAAAATACCTTTGCTGTGTAAGAAGGTTTTCACGTTTGCACCAGACACTTACATGAGTCCTTTGTTTTTGCCGAGGAGATTGCTTAATAAGATTGTAATTAAGATAAAAGATATGTACAAAGACGAAAAGAAAAATGTTTTCAACCTAGCATTTCTTGAAGGGTTAGAAGACTTAATGAACCACCCCACCAACGATGAAAGATACGACAAGGAAACTTGCGAACAGGGTTGGCGAAATGGAAAATCCCAATGTGAGATGATTGACAAGCGTAGGGGCACTGACATTAAGAAGATATTATCAAAAGAACCAGAGGTATTAGAGTGGTGGACAAGTATTTAAAAACAAATGTGTGTCCATTGCCGTGGACTCATCTGGAAGTTGATGTAAATGGTGGTGCATCTCCTTGCTGTTTATACAAAGGTAGTGTGCCGGATGTCAAGGTATATGACCAAAGTTTGCAATCCATACAAGATTCAGAGTACATGGTAGACCTCCGTGAACAGTTCAGGAATGGTGAACGTCCTGCAGGTTGTCAGAGCTGTTGGCAGGAAGAAGATGCAGGCAAGACTTCCAAAAGACAAAATTCCATATACAAAATGAAGAAAAGTCTCACAGACTGGACACCTGATAGCGAGCCAACGCTCAAATTTATTGACTTTAAGTTAGGCAATGTGTGTAATTTAAAATGTAGGATTTGTGGATCCTGGAGCTCTTCGAAATGGGCACAGGAAGAACTTGATTACGGGGAGAATCCAGTTGCGAGGAAAAATTTACGTGAGGGTGGATGGCCAAAACGCAACCCACAGTTCTTTGAGGATTTGAAAGAAGACCTCAGACACGTGGAATATTTTGAGTTTACGGGAGGCGAACCCTTCATGATAAAGGACCATTACAAGATACTGATGCACTGTGTCGAGAAAGGATATGCCAAGAACATAGACATCCACTACAACACCAATGGCACACAGTTACCACCACAGGAAATATTTGATCTGTGGGCATACTTCAAGCATGTAGAGATAGCATTCAGCATTGATGACGTGGGGGAACAATTCGAGTATCAAAGACATCCAGCAAACTGGAGACAGGTCAGTGCAAATCTTATCAAGTTCAAGGAAATGCAGACGCCGAACATGGATTTCCAGATATGCACAACAGTGTCTGTGTTTAATGTCTTCAACTGGGCCAAGATAGCTCTTTGGGTGGCACAGTACCAGCCCAAGTTCTTCTATGTTAACACACTGTTTGATCCTGACTACTTCAACGTACAGACGTTGCCCAGACAGGTAAAGGACATAGTGAACATGAGATACAACATGCTAACGGACTTCCAGCCAACGCTCCGATTCATGAATGCGGAGGACAGGGACACACCGGCCATGCGTGAACAACGCAAAGCAAGGATATTACAGACAGACAAATACAGACAAGAAAATTTTGGTGAGGTTTTTCCACTTTTAAATAAAGTTTTACGGATTTATGAATAAGGAAATTTTTATATCAGGAGGGTGTAGTTTTACCCATGGCTCTGAATTGTTAACAAAATCACAAAATTGGTCGATGCACCTATACAAGGCCTGCAGACTATACAAAAAGAGATGGTTTGATATTAAAAATACAGCACTCCCAGGGTCAGGCAACGGCGGAATAGCCCGTAGGGTATTCAATGAAGTGTCACAGCATAAACCAGAAGATATAAATTTTGTGGCTGTGATGTGGACTTTCAATTCCAGATATGATTGGGCCATGCGACAACACCCAGATCTCGAAGAATCACGTTGGACATCGATAACTCCATGGGACGCAAATATAAAAAATGAAGAAAGGCACAACGCCCTTCTAGGATCGGAAGCAGAACAGGAACATTGGAAAATGAGACAAGATGTCATGAGGGAGACGGGAATCAGATATTTCGCTGATGCACTTTACAGGCACGCGGCCAACGATTATCACGAGACGTACCTGAGTTGGAAGGACATCATATGGTTGCAGAATATTTTGGAAAAAAAGAAAATTCCATACATGTTCACACTGGCTGATAACAGTTTATTTTACCAAGAGTTTAATCAGCACAAAGACCAGGACGAATTGTTTAAAGCACTACATGGCGAGATTGATTTTACCAGATGGTTCAGTTTTGGCGAGAGAATGATGGGCTTTAACCAATGGGCCACGCTCAATGATTACGAGTATGCAACAACTCATCCACTAGACAAAGCCCATGAAGATGCTGTAAAATTAATGCTACCGACGTTGCATAAACTAATAGGAGAAAAATAATGTTCACTTGGATAAAAAATCTTTGGTTGAAGTTCAAACAGGAAAGAGCTTACAGGAAAAGGTTAAAAGAACTTAAGAAGAAAGACCCATTCATATACAAATAAAATGGTCATAGAAAAAATTAAAAGGGCCTTTGCAAAGAAGCCAAAGTTCGAACTGATCGAACTTCCGTTCATAGATGTCAAGGAAGATCCTGTACGACCTGAACTGAGTTTGGAATTCAGGCAATCACATGGAAGAAAGATATTTGGCATCAAAGACGAAGAAGGCGACGTGGCCGCAGTCATGTGTTTTGCGTTCACCCACGACATTCCAAAGAGTGTGGAGGAGATGGACACAATGAGCAAGGATGCCGCCATGCAGGCAGTACACAGGGCAGGCGTTCAGGGTTCAGTGGCCATAGCGTACACAGTGTGGGCCAAAAAGAAAGGTGGCGGTAAGCACATGGTCAACGAAGTGTATAAAATGATTAAAGAATCAAACCATTTAAACAGACTAGTAACATTAAGCCCAATGACTGCCATGGCAAGAAAATTCCACCTCAAGAACGGAGCAAAAGAAGTGCAGGTCAATCTCACAACACAGAACTTTGAATACGACATAGAGTTGTCTGAATGGGAGAAGTTGAGAGACAGGGCAAAAGGATGGTTCAAAATTAAATGAACTGCCTAGGAATATTTTTAGCTTTGTCTATGCATGTTGGTCTAGAAGCAGATTACAACAGTGTACACCCCCATGCAAGATGCACGGTGGACGACAACATAGCAGGTGCTTTCTACAATTCAGAACATAGGATCAGTGCATACATAGGCAGGCAGTTCGAATTGGATGAATATTGGAACATTGAATTAGGACTTGTAACAGGTTATAGATCAAATGACATACTACCAATGATTAGATACAAAGCAGGAGGGTTGTTTATTTCCCCGGCATACGAAAAGCACAACGGCAAAGAGAACTACGGTGTAGTTATAGGTTGGGAAATAGGCAAATGAAAATACTAATAATGGGGTTGCCAGGATCGGGCAAAACAACTCTAGCAAAAAGACTTGTTGAAATGTTTAATGCTGTATGGCTCAACGCAGATGAGATAAGAAAAGAAGCGGACGACTGGGATTTTTCCGAGGAAGGAAGAAAAAGACAGTCTTTGCGTATGTGGTCATTTGCGGAAGAGGCCGTTGATGCAAATAGGACGGTGGTGGCAGATTTTATCTGTCCAACTGAGGAAACCCGGAAACAATTTGATGCAAATTACACAGTATGGATGGACACAATCAAAGAGGGTAGATTCGAAGACACAAATAAATTGTTCGAGGAACCAAGCAAATACGATTTTAAAGTTACACACATGGAAGCAGACATGTGGGCGTTCTTAATCAAACAAGATATATTAGACAAGCACGGTAACCTAGGACCACACAGATGAAAATATTAGGAATCAACTGCATGAATCACGATGCCGCAATGGCTGTTGTTGATTACAGTTCAGGCATAGGTGAGATATTGTGGGCGGCACATAGTGAACGTTATTCAAAGATTAAGAACGATCATTATCTCAACCAAAAGATAGTGGACGAGGCACGCACATTCGGACCATTTGATAAAGTTGTTTATTACGAGAAACCTTTGCTAAAGAAAACAAGACAGTTCTACGCAGGACAATGGGGGACAGCATTAAGTTATACAGAGATGCCACAATGGCACCTGGATAACTTTAACATTAAAATAGACGAGTATGTGAAACACCATGACTCACACGCCGCGGCAGGTTACTTCACGTCACCGTTCAAGGACACAGGAGCAACAATACTCACAGTGGACGCAATAGGAGAATGGGAGACAGTATCTATATCGACAGCAGACAAGACCTGGGTTGAGAGAAAAGAAACACTGAACTATCCGCACAGCATAGGAATACTTTACAGTGCATTCACACATCGTTGTGGGCTGAAACCTGCAGAAGAGGAATACATCTTGATGGGCATGGCCGCATACGGCACGCCAAAATACAAACAAAAGATTTACGACGACTTCGTGTACCAGACACCCTTCAAACTAAAAAAGAATCTACACAGAGGATTAAGCGACTGGGAACCAAACGCGGATGTGATGGACATAGCCGCCAGCATACAAGCAGTCACAGAAGAATGCCTTGCAGAATTATGGCACAGAGCAAGTAAGTATGGGTCACGTAACCTTGTATATGCCGGTGGTGTAGCGTTGAACTGTGCCGCGAACAGAGTCTTAGCAAACATAGGATTGTTTGATAACATATGGATAATTCCAAACCCAGGTGACGCAGGATCTAGTTTGGGTTGTATAGCCGCACACCACAAGAGACACCTCAAGTGGGAACACCCATTCCTAGGACACAACATAGATGGCGAGTATCCTGTGGACGCACTTATAAAAGAATTAAAGGAAAACAAGATGGTAGGAGTTGCAAGTGGCAGGGCGGAGTTTGGACCTAGAGCACTTGGTAATAGATCATTGTTAGCAGACCCGCGGGGTGAGGAGATCAAGGATTTGGTAAATGGAATCAAGAAAAGACAGAAGTTTAGACCGTTTGCTCCGGCCATATTAGAAGAGGATGTACACGAGTATTTTACCCTGCCTACAGCAGTTCAAAACACCCCTTATATGCAATTTACAGCGGCGTGTACGCATGGTAAAGACTTCCCTGCCATAATACATCATGATAATACAAGTAGGGTTCAAACGGTGCGTAAGACGGATAATCCAGGGTTTCATGCGTTGTTAACAGAATGGAAAAAACAGACAGGTTGCCCTATACTTTTGAACACTAGCCTAAACATAAAAGGACAACCAATAGTTAATGACCGAGAAGATGGTAAAGCATTTACCAAAAAATATGGAGTAAAAGTTTTAGGATGAGAATACTAGTCACAGGAGCATACGGATTTATAGGTTCAATGGTGGTAGAAAAATTATGTGCCATGGGGCATGATGTTACTGCCATGGACAACAGCGAAACCTACGGAGTGATTACTGCACAAGACCTTAAAAAATTATACAAGTACAGACAGAGGAATTGGCCGCACGTTTATGGTAGCCCTGGTGATGTTACTAAAACTTTGGATGTTCTAAAAGCATTCAAGCCAAGACCGGACTACGTGATACATCTTGCATCTTATCCTAGGGCTAAGATCGTGAATGCAGACCCAATGATAGGCGTTCAGAACGTTATAGGTGGCACAGTAAACATATTATGGCATGCAGAGAAAATGCCTGTAAAGAAAGTGGTGTTTGTAAGTTCGTCAATGATATACGGACACTTTTCAGATGGCACAAAGGAAGATGCAAAAACAAAACCCAACAACCTTTACGGTGAGGCCAAAATTACAGCAGAAAGATTTGTCAAACACTACCAGTCACAGTTTGGAGTGGACTACGCGATAGTTAGACCCAGTGGTGTATATGGTCCAGGAGACATGGAAGACAGGGTGTTAAGTAAGTTCTTCCGTAGGGCAATGAACAATGAAACTATAGAAGTACATGACGGTGATAACAAGGTAGATTTTACATATCTAGAAGACACAGCAGATGGCATAATAAAAGCCACACTATCTGATGTCAAAAACATGAGTTTTAACATTACAGCTGGCAATGCCACCTCATTAAGGACAGCCGCAGAAAAAATTGTAACACTCACAGGAAGCAAAAGTAAAATAGTGGACACAGGTGCACACAAACTATATCCTAGGAGGGGAACACTAGATATAACAAGAGCAAACACTCTGCTAGGTTATGAACCAAAAACATCATTTGATGAGGGACTACAGAAATATTATGAATGGCTTCGATAGTATACAAGTACGATTTAAAGATGTACCTCACAATGAATCACCTTTTGCGAACACGAGAGTAGTTCCGTTTGTAAACAGCTATTTTGAAATTTTAAAAGGAGTAGTCGATGATATCAAAACAGAATACTTTTGGTTCTTTGCAAACTTTATTAATCTTAATCCTGTTGAATTTTTAGATTATATACCAGAGCAACATGAACGGGACCAGATACATGTCTGGTACACCACACATCCTAAAGGTCAATTGAACAAGGAAGCTAACGTTATGTTGATACCTACTAAAAAATTCAAAGAGCAAATGAATAAAATATCTTTCTTAAGAGATTTCAAAGATATTAATTATCATGCCCATGCAACATTATTTCAGCAACCTATCGGTAAGACGCTATTTGAATTGAAGGATCCGTTGATAGCATACAACAGAAATAAAGTATTTTACACATACATGGTCAACAACACATGTAAAGCACCACTGCCTAACTTCTATCCTAGTTTCTGGGAAGATGAAAAACTGTATACATGGGGCAAGACAAAGGACATAATACTATTGCCTGGCAACAGGAAGATCAAGCAGATGTATGACATAGAAAGAAGTGTGCATTTTGACTTGGATTACGAAGTCACACCAATGGATATAATTTTCATATCTTATGATGAGCCAAGTGCTGAAAAGCGATACAGAAAGTTGAAGGAGAAATATCCAAGGGCAAAATGGTTAAAAGACATAAAGGGACAGACACCGGCCTATCACAAAGCCGCGGAGATGAGTGATACAGATTACTTCTTTGCAGTGTTTCCAAAGTTAGAAATCGTTGACAGTTTTAAATTTGATTTCCAACCAGACAGACTAAAGAATCCTTGCCACTATATTTTCAATTGTAAGAATACAGTAAATGATCTAGAATACGGGCACGGTGCAGTCTTACTGTACAACAAACAATTGGCATTATTGACATTGTTTCCCGGACTAGATTTCACACTATCGAAACCACATGACCACGTGCCTATACTTTCGGCCATAAACCATTTCAACGAGACGCCATGGCTGGCATGGAGAACAGCGTTTAGAGAAGTAATCAAGTTGTCTCAAATGAAACCAACAGTGGAAAGTCAACACAGGTTAAAAATATGGTGCCAGCTTGGCAAAGGAGAAAATGCAGAATGGGTACATAAAGGTGCCAATGACGCTAAAAACTATTACACACAACAAAAACATAATCATGAGGAACTAATGAAATCATACGACTTCGAATGGTTAAAGGATTATTATGAATCAAAATATTAAAATTCCTTTTACAGATCTATATCCGCAGTACGAAGAACTGCAAACAGAAATAGACATGGCAATAAAAGACATAATCACTAGATCAGATTACATCACAGGACCAACAGTGGCCAAGTTTGAACAGGCCTTGTGTGATTATACAGGTGCAGAGGACTGTGCCAGTATTGGTTCTGGAACAAACGCCTTGGTATGTGCCTTGAAAGCACTGGGCATAGGCCCTGGTGACGTTGTAATGACAGTAGGCCATACCTTTGTTTCAACTACTGAAGCAATAGCAAATGTAGGAGCAACACCGTTGTTTGTAGATATCGATGAATTTTATCATTTGGACACAGAAGAGATGAGAAAAGTAACCGGATCAAAAGAATTTGCATTACCTGAGTTGAAAGCAATTCTGTTTGTAGATTTGTATGGTCAAACGCCGGACATAGATAAGATTAATTCATTTGCTAAAGAGTATAATTTAAAAGTAATTGAAGATGCCGCACAAAGTTTCGGTGCAGAGTACAACGGTAAGAAGGTAGGAAATTTAGTAGATCTAACTTGCCTTAGTTTTAATCCTGTAAAAAATTTAGGTGCTATGGGTGATGCAGGTGCAGTGACTGGTAGGAAAGAATTGATAGACAAAGTAAAAATGTACAGGGATCACGGAAGAAAAACAAAATATGAATATGATACAGTTGGATATAATGCTAGGATAGATAATTTACAGGCAGTTGTAATACAAGCAAAACTGAAAAAGATTGACGATTGGCTAGACAAGAAGAGACAAATATGTAGAAGGTACACAGAACATTTGAGAGATATTGTAAAATGTCCACAAGAGGCTCCATGGTCTAAACATTCTTATTATGTTTATGTTATAGAAACACCAAAAAATACACGTGATAAGTTACAAAAATTTTTAAAAGAAAAAGGAATAGCAACTAACATACATTATAAATTTCCCACACACAAAACAAAAGCATTTGACAATGGTACAGAGCTACCAAAAACAGAATACATATGTGACAATATTATCAGCTTACCATGTTATCACACCCTTCCAGCACATCATCAAGATTACATAATCAAAGCGATAAGGGAGTTCTATGCAAATTAGTCTAGTGGGTGCAGGGTACTGGGGTTCTAAATTACTGAAGGAACTGGAAACAATTCCCAATGTTGATGCCGTAGAAATCATAGACATCAAAGATGGTAAGACAATCAAAGATATTCGATATAACAATGTAGTATTGGCCACTCCTGCTTGGGATCATTATAAACAAACAATAGAACTATGTGAGCAGGGTAAAAACTTATACGTAGAAAAACCATTAGCACTAACGGCACAGGAGTGTTTAGACATCAAAAGTAAGATAAAAGAGGATCAAACACTTATGGTCGGACACATCTTCCTATACAACGATAGGGTGAAAAAAATAAAAGAACTATTGCCACGTATTGGAAAGATACAACACATTGAATCCAACAGATTGAATTGGGGAAGATATCAGAAAAATATTAGCACACTGCACAGCCTAGCACCTCATGATGTCAGCATTATACACTACCTGCTGGGATATCATGAATTTCAAAGGATCATGTGCATAGGTGAAAATTTTACAAACAACAAACAAAATGATAGGGAAGAATATTTTTTCACGTGTGATAATGTTGCTGTGAAACTTAACCTAAGTTGGTACTACCCCGAAAAAGTAAGGACAATGTCTATCACCGGAGAGAATGGATTAATATTTTGGGATGAAGAACTTAAAAAAATTAAACTAACAACTCAGATTTGGCAAAGCGACAGGATGAACTACAAACCAGTAGTTGAAGAATTCAATATCAATTCAAATCCTTTGCGTAATGAATTGCAAGAATTTGTAAAATGCGTTACTGCAAAAACCAAACCCCTTACAGATGTTGACAATGCGATCGAAGTCGCAAAAAATTTAGATTTACTTAAAGGCCTTTGACATTAAAAGTTTAGTCTTGGATTGCATATCTCTTTTTAATGCTGGAATGTTAAACTTCATGTCCACGTTTTTTATTTTCCGATAATTTGATTGCAAGGTCTGTATTAGGAATCTCGCAATAGCATCTTGTTTCTTTACTTTCAATTCTTGTGCTATGTCGTAGTGTATGGTGATGTTGTTTTTAAGTTTAATATCGATGTAAATCAGGTACTTGACCGGCATGTTTTGAAAGGTTAACCCTTCTAGAACTTCCGGCCATTCACTTACGAAATCTTTCGTGAGCTGTACCCATGTGCTATTTTTTGGCGGTTGTTTTTTTGGCATCCGCTTTCTTTGTTGCCTTAGCCTGTGTTGCTTCCGCTGGTGCATCTGGATCTTTTACAAGTTCAGAGACCTTCACACCTTTCTCTTTGGCGACCATTTCGTTCAACTTGTTAAGAAGTATTCTACCGTCAGCAGTGTTACCAAAGGTAACCATGATCTCTTTGGTTTTAAACTTCTTGATATAGTTGTCGTTGTGCATCATGGCCAACATGTTGGTGCCATCTGGGAACGTCTGTCTGCCGGCGAAGTCTGCAAATTCTTCTGCTTGTTGTCCGCCTTCCGATTCCACAGCTTTCATTAAAGAATTGTGATACATGTCGGGTAAGAATTTAGTCCCTACAACTAGACAGTTGTCCGACTCACCAGGCACTGTTCTGTACATGATTACAACCTTTGCTCCACCGTCCACAAGTTCTCCAATGTGCTTGTAGTGTCTCTTTGGTCCTGTTTGACCCTCACCTGCTCCTGAGTCTGCACCCATCGGCATGGCTTGGTTGTTCACGTTCATTAGTGTTGCCATATTATTTCTCCTTTGGAGCTTCTCCTGTTGGTTGGGCTCCTGGTTGTTTTTCCACATTCACCAAGAACGTGTTCAGCTTGTTGAAAAGTGTTCCCACACCTGCCAACTCTGCGGCTTTGAAAGCACCTCTTGTAGATGCCACATCAATGAT